>JACCDO011186847.1_pt1 | contig 26603 bp, 36 predicted proteins | sample 7446101 | NCBI WGS metagenome assembly JACCDO01 (sample SAMN15323440, study PRJNA562643) | freshwater metagenome | isolation source: river surface water | place: USA:Blue River Watershed | collected 2017-08-16 | reverse complement strand
CAGACTTAAGGCGATCAAAAGCATCGACAAAAAATGCGTCAATATATTCCCCGAAGTTCTTGTTTGCGGTTCGGGTGCGGTCTTTGCCTGCGTTCTTGATCTTGCGAACTGCACGCTTAAGGTCACCCATACGGTTTGAGCAATAGGTCGATGTTTTCTCCCGCAGATCTGCAATTATTGCGTGTAGTGCGGGTCGATCATTGCGAAGTTTGCCGAACTCTTGCGAAGTGTAAGAGAACGCATATTCAACACCTATTTCGATTTTTTCGACCTTGGCATTGTCACGATGTTCTTGTGTTGCAAGAACGATGTGGTCACCGATGACCGCATACATCACCACACCCTTCGATTGTGCGAAGCGTTGTTTGTAACCCTTATAGAGTTCGTCCTTCACTTCGGTTGGCACTTCATCGGGGAATGAAGGTGCTTTATCCATCACATAATGCGCCACACTATCGGTGACTTCAAAAGCCCCCGCTTGTTTGTAAGCGGCATCACTTAGTGATGCAAACGAAGTCACGGCATCAGTGACCACTGCCTTTTTGGTTTTTGCGTTCATACAATCTCCATGAAAATGAACGATTTAAATACACCTTGCGGTGACTGCATCACCCGATGCAGTATTGATACAGTAGCAAAGTGTGGGGTCTTAAGTAAAGGTTCACGGGGGAATGGGTCACTATTTAACGCACCCGCTCGCGCACACCCAACTCTCCCGCGACAAAGATAACTGGTATCAGTCTCCCTCGAAGATATAACGTTGCGCTTTGCGTTGCCCAATAAAAAAGCCAGCCCGAAGGCTGGCTGTAGTTAGCGTAGTCTGCTATGTGGTACGCGATCCCTGAGTGCTTCGTTGTATGCAACTCGCACCCAGAGACGCCAGATGTTGATCTGGCCTCTTGTCATTATGCTCGTCTACCTTTGCTGACAACTCTGATGACACGCTTGGGTGGATCCTCTTTGAAAGAGGGATCGAACCACACGATGATGTGTATTGCGATCAGACCTGCAAGTGTGAAACCTACTGTGTCCCAACCGATGTACATCGGACCTGACTCGATGCCAAGGGCAACGCAGTAGAAGCGTGACATGAACACCATGCCGATGATGAGCAATGACAGGGCGCTCACAAACCCTTTGATGTAACGAACCATTTGGTTTCTCCAAGATGGGGGCCGAAGCCCCCGATTGTTAGCGGTAGTAACGCACCGCTATTACACGACCGAAGATGTCGGTCACCTTTGCAAACACATCCTTCTTGGGATATGTGTACAACCACTCAAGGGCTTGTCCCTTGCGCCATGCAGTATGGGTCACTGCCTTGTTACCCCATTGGACTTGTACTGTGTACATAGTGCCTCCTAGGTATGAACTGATTGACTTGTCGATGACTGAGTTGCTATCAATTCATGGGTACAGATTACATCGGTGGAGGGGCATAAGTAAAGTTTGGCAGGGGATCGGGGCATCCCCACCCCCCAAGACGCCAAATGGGTCCCTCCCCTGACCCCAGACCCCGTAATACGCACAAATAACTCTGCACTTTTCATAACTCCAGATACCCCGAACTCAGTCCGAGACGCCGAAGCCTTAGTCACTAATATATTGACAACAACAATTTAATCACCGCACTTGATTTACGTCAGCTAAGAGACCCTCCCCCCATATCATGTTTATCCCACGTACATAACTGTTCCACGTGAAACACCCCCCGTCATGGGACCCAAAGCCTATAAGTCAAAAAAATTTTTACAAAAAATTTCTAAAAGGTGATATAGTCGGCTCCGTTGGTTAAGCGCAGATTTTCCTAGCCGGGTTTGACTGCGTCGGGTTTGGGGTTCCAAGCCGCCAACAACTCCACCGGGGGTGCTCTAGCGAAGCACGGCCCGACAAGGGAAGGTGACCCAGTGCAAATCTGGGACGGTGGGCCAAATACAACAACGGAGACATCCTTCGCTGACATGACAGATATGATCGTACCGCCCATAGAGGAGAACATTCCTCTGCCTGAGAACGCCAAAGAAGCGTTCCCTGAACTCACTGCCACACAAGAGTTGGAGATGCGGGCCAATGTCATCAAGCTAATGTCTGACCTGACTGGTCAGGAGATTGCTCCCACTCAAGAAAACGCAGATCAGGCGAAAGAGCTTGCCAAGAATATGATGGCAAACCCCGCTTACCGCCCTGACTACGCCCAATACCCCAACGAAACCCTTGCTATGCTGGCTGGCATGGTGGCACAAATGAACGTGTCCATCGTGGAAGAGCTGTCGGACCTGAAAATGTATGTGGTCAACAAGCTGATTGCCGAGGTTGAGAATGCTAAGGATCCAAAAGCACGCATTTCGGCCCTCTCTAAGCTGGGTGAAGTCGATGGAGTCGACGCATTTAAGAAGCGTAGCGAGGTCACACACAAGCATTTGACCATCGAAGAGGTCGAAAAAGAGCTACTTCAGACGCTGGAGACCATCGAAGACAAGGTGATCGACGTCGAAGCCCGTATGGTGATGAAAAACTCTGATGACTCAGCCCAAACTGACGCCTGAACAGCTATTTAAGCTGCGGCAGTCACTGCCGACCATGCCCGACAAACAAAAACGTCGGGTGTTGGAGCTCATGAAGCAGTATCAGGCTCAAATGACGCAAGAAATCGGCAAGGATTCGTTCCTTGACTTCGTCAAACACGTCTATCCGGGGTACAAAGTCGGCCCGCACCACCTGAAATTGATCCAAATCTTCGAAGATATTGCGGCAGGCGCGAAAAAACGCGTCATTGTTAATATTGCTCCACGACATGGCAAGTCTGAGCTCATCTCCTACCTTGCGCCCGCATGGTTTCTCGGTAAGTATCCTCAGAAAAAAATTATTATGGGCTCTCACACGGCGGATCTGGCTGTTAACTTTGGCCGTCGTGTGCGTAACCTCGTTGGATCGGAAGCTTATAAAGACATATTTCCGCAGGTAGAACTGCAATCTGACTCTAAATCAGCATCACGCTGGGGGACGAACTTTAATGGTGAATACTTCGCTATTGGTGTGGGTGGTGCCCTCGCTGGGCGCGGTGCTGATCTATTTATTATTGACGATCCTCATTCTGAGCAAGAGGCTAAAACTGGAAGACCCGATGTGTTTCTTCCTGCTTGGGAATGGTTTCAGTCTGGCCCTCTACAGCGCCTTATGCCGGGCGGTGCAATCATCATTGTGATGACTCGATGGTCTAAGCTCGATCTGACGGGCATGATCGTCAACCAGATGGAGCGTGAAGAGGGTGTAGATCAGTGGGAGGTCGTAGAGTTCCCAGCGATCAAGGAAGATGGCCAAGCTCTGTGGCCAGAGTTCTGGGACGTGGAGGAGTTGCTCTCTAAGAAGGCTGCTCTAGACATTCGGTATTGGAATGCCCAATACATGCAGAAGCCCACCTCGGAAGAAGGTGCTCTTATTAAGAGGGAGTGGTGGCAGATCTGGGACAAAGAGAACCCACCGCAGTGTGAGTTCATCATCATGAGTCTCGACGCTGCACAAGAAGCTACCAACCGCGCTGACTACAACGCACTCACTACATGGGGCGTGTTTTTCAACGAAGAGACCAACAACTACGCCGTCATCTTGCTGAATGCTATTAAGAAGCGGCTTGAGTACCCAGAGCTCAAGGCGATGGTGATTCAGGAGTACCGCGAGTGGGAGCCTGATGCGTTCATGGTTGAGAAGAAGTCATCTGGCTCTGTGCTCTTCCAAGAATTTAGGCGCATGGGCATCCCGGTGTCTGAGTTCACACCCGGAAAAGGTCAGGACAAAATTGCTAGGGTCAACGCCGTATCAGCTCTATTTCAGGGTGGCGTGGTGTATGCGCCTGATCGCAGGTGGGCGAAAGAAGTGATCGAAGAGTGCAATGACTTCCCAGCTGGCACTAACGATGACTTGGTGGACTCAACTACCCTTGCACTGTTAAGATTCCGGCAGGGTGGTTTCATCCGTCTTCCGACTGACGAGCCGGAGGACAACTTTTTGCGCCACTTTAGACGTAAAGCGGCGTATTACTAAGGATAACTTATGGCTATTGACAAGGCACTTTATGCCGCCCCTCAAGGGTTGGAACAGCTCAGCGAAGATGAGCAACCTATAGAGATCGAGATCGAAGATCCCGAAGCAGTAAACATCTCGGGCCCCGGCTTTGAAATTGAGATGAAGGAAGCTGAAGACGAGGATGAGTTTGAGAAGAACCTCGCTGAAGATATGGATGAGCGCGTGCTCGCTCAACTCTCAGGCGATCTGATCGGTGACTTTGAGAACGACGTCTCCTCTCGCAAAGATTGGGTGCAGACCTATGTCGATGGCTTAGAGCTATTGGGTACCAAACTAGAAGAGCGTATCGAGCCTTGGCCCGGCGCATGTGGCGTGTATCACCCCCTGTTGTCAGAGTCAGTTGTGCGCTTCCAAGCTGAGACGATGATGGAGACCATGCCTGCTGCTGGCCCCGTTAAGTCGAAGATCATCGGCAAGGAAACCCCTGAGAAGAAGAAAGCCGCTGAACGCGTTCAAGAAGATATGAACTATCAACTCACCGAGGTGATGACTGAGTATCGCCCTGAGCATGAGCGCATGTTGTGGGGCTTGGGTCTGGCCGGTAACGCATTCAAGAAAGTGTATGTTGATGCACAACTCGACCGTCAAGTGTCTATGTATGTACCAGCTGAAGACTTGGTCGTGCCCTACGGTGCGAGTGACTTAGAGACGGCAGAGCGTATCACCCACGTGATGCGTAAGACAGAAAATGAGTTGCGTGTGTTGCAGCATGAAGGGTTCTATCGCAAGATTGACCTAGGCGAGCCAGCACAAGTGATGGACGAGATCGAGAAGAAGATCGCAGAGAAACTAGGCTTCAGAGCCTCTGAAGATAACCGCTTCAAGATCCTTGAGATGCACGTCAACTTAGACCTTGAAGGCTATGAGCACAAGGATGACGATGGTGAGATGACGGGCATTGCGCTGCCGTATGTCGTGACGTTGGAGAAAGGCACAGGCGAGGTGCTAGCCATCCGACGCAACTGGAGGCCCGATGACAACCTGTACAAGAAGCGCCAACACTTCGTTCACTATCCGTATATCCCCGGGTTTGGGTTTTACGCTTTCGGCCTTATCCATCTTGTGGGTGCTTTTGCTAAGTCTGGTACTTCTATTCTTCGCCAGTTGGTTGATGCTGGCACGCTTAGCAACTTACCCGGCGGCTTCAAGACAAGAGGCTTACGCACCAAGGGTGATGACACACCGATCTCTCCCGGAGAGTTCAGGGACGTGGATGTACCTAGCGGTACCATGCGCGACAACATCATGCCTCTGCCTTATAAGGAGCCCTCACAGGTCTTAGCAGGGTTGCTCAATCAGATCATCGAAGAGGGTCGTCGCTTCGCTGGTTCAGTTGACTTGCAGACCTCTGATATGTCGGCACAGGCCCCAGTGGGCACTACGCTGGCTATCCTTGAGCGTCAGTTGAAAACAATGTCAGCTGTTCAGGCTCGCATTCACTATGCGATGAAGCAAGAGTTCCGACTCTTGAAAGACATCATCCGTGACTTCACTCCACCTGACTACGCATACGAGCCAGACAGTGGTGATCGCGCTGTTAAGCAGAGCGACTATGACATGGTGGACATTGTCCCCGTGAGTGACCCCAACGCAGCCACTATGGCGCAGAAGGTTGTTCAGTATCAGGCTGCTCTCCAGTTGGCACAAACAGCTCCACAGCTGTATGACTTGCCGCTCTTGCATCGTCAGATGCTCGACGTGCTTGGTATCAAGAACTACCAGAAGCTCGTACCGATGGCTGAAGACATGAAGCCTCGCGACCCTGTCACTGAGAACCAGAACATCTTGTCTAACAAACCTGTCAAGGCGTTCATCTACCAAGACCATCAGGCTCACATCGCTGTTCACATGGCAGCTATGCAGGATCCAAAAGTGCAGGCGATCGTGGGTATGAACCCACAGATGGCTCAAGCATTGCAGGCAGCGATGATGGCTCACATCTACGAGCACTTGGGTATGGAGTACCGCAAGCAGGTCGAGATGACTATGGGTCAGACCTTACCTCCTTACAAAGAGGAGCAAGACGAAGTCGAGATGTCTCCAGAGATGGAAGTGCGTGTATCTCAGATGGCCGCACAAGCGTCTCAACAGTTGCTCCAGCAGCACATGCAAGAGGCCCAACAACAAAAGGCCCAGCAGCAGGCTCAAGATCCTCTCATCCAGCTTCAGCAGCAAGAGCTCCAACTCAAGGGGCAAGACTTGCAGCGCAAGACACAGAAGGATCAGATGGACCAGCAAGCCAAGATGGCGCAGATCGCTATCGAGCAAGCACGTATCGCTGCACAGCAACAAGCAGAAGAAGCCAAACTCGCTGCCAAGATGATGAGCGACGACAAACAACGCAACTCACAACAGCAGTCAGAAGGCTTCCGTATCGCAGCCGATATGCACAAGCATAAACAACAGTTGGAACAACAACGTCAACAAGCTGAGCGTCAAGCACAGCAAAGCAAACAAAAGCCAAAAGAGAAATCTAAATGAGCTACGAAGTATTGAAGGCCACGAATATCGTGAGTCACAACATTGACGAGAAAGTCAAACAACTCCAAGAAGTGATTGGCCGTGGCGACGCCAAGAACTTTGAGGAGTACCGCGAGTTATGTGGGGAAATTAAAGGTCTGCTCACTGCTCGCGCTTACATCACAGACCTTACGAAAAACATGGAGCAACTCGATGAGTGACCTCGACTTAAGCATGGCGGTAGATTTATCTGCTGTGATGCACAAGAAGGAAGAAGAAAAGGCAAAACAATTGCCAAAGCCCTCGGGCTACAAGATCCTCTGCGCTATTCCCGAACAGGAAGAAGAGTATGAGGGCAGTGAAATTGGATTGATTAAAGCGTCGGAGACGATGCGTTACGACGAGCTGCTCACTACAGTTTTGTTTGTGGTCGATCTAGGTCCAGACTGCTACATGGACAAGTCCAAGTTCCCTACCGGGGCTTGGTGCAAAAAAGGTGACTTCATCTTGACCCGCCCCAACAGCGGTACTCGATTGGTTATCCACGGGCGTGAATTCCGAATCATCAACGACGATTCAGTCGAAGGTGTGGTGGAAGACCCACGCGGTATCAAACGTCACACTTAATAGGAGACGACAATGGCAACAGGATTTAAATTCCCTGACGAAGTTGAGAATGAAGTCAAGGTCGAAGATAGCGACCAAGACAATGAGATTGAGGTAAGCGTAGAGGGCGACGAAGAAGATGTAAAAGTCGAGATCGTAGACGACACCCCCGACGAAGACCGATTCGTAGAGCCGCTGGAAGACAAGGTCAAAGAGGAGTTGGAGAAAGCCGACGAGTCAAAAGACTACTCTTTCAACGTAAAAACCAAGTTCAAGCAGTATAAAAAGGCTTGGCATGACGAACGTCGAGCCAAAGAAGCCGCACTGCGCGAGCAAAATGAGGCCCTGACTGTGGCCCAGCGCATCCTTGATGAGAACAAAAAGCTCAAGGAAATGTTGCAAAAAGGCGAAACTGAGCTGCTTGACACCTATAAAACCTCCGCCGAAATGGAAGTTGACAAGGCGTCGCGCAACTACAAAGAAGCCTATGACACTGGGGATTCTGATAAATTGCTTGAGGCTCAGCAGGAGCTCATCAGAGCTCAACTGAAACTTGACAAAGCAAAAAATTTCAGACCCACTGTACAAATTGCTGAAAATGATGTACAAACTACCCAAAAGCAGCCAGTCCAACCTCAGATGGACCCTAAAGTTGCAAGTTGGGTGTCACAGAACGAATGGTTTGTGAACCCCAATAAGCGCGGAATGCGCCGATATGCAGAGGGTGTACACGAGGATTTGGCAGAGCGCTACGGGCAAGCCTATATAGGCACAGACGAGTACTTTAAGAGTATCGACAAAGAAGTTCGCAAACGATTCCCAGAAGAGTTTGCTAGCGAGCAAAACGTCGAGGAAGAAAAACCTCAGCGTACGAAACCAAGCACGGTGGTTGCATCCGCCAAGAGAAGTACAGCCCCTAAGAAGGTAGTGCTCTCGAAGACGCAAGTCGGATTGGCGAAAAAACTTGGATTGACCCCTGAGCAATATGCTCGTGAACTGCAAAAACTGGAGAATTGATATGAGCGAAACAAACAGATTGAAACGTGAGATGGAAAACCGAGTGACGCAGGAGCGCCCTAAACAGTGGATGCCTGCTGAACTTCTTCCCGAGCCTGATAAAGAGCCAGGCTACGCGTACCGTTGGATCAGGGTTGCAACACTTAATGTGAACGATCCTCGTAACTTGTCAGGCAAATTGCGTGAAGGTTGGGAGCCCGTTACCGTTGAAGAGCAGCCCAAAATGAAACTGTTAGTCGATCCCAATAGCCGGTTCTCTGGCAGCATTGAGATTGGCGGGTTGTTGTTATGCAAGACCCCTGTGGAGTTTGTCGATCAGCGAAACGCACACGTGCACAAGACGACAGAAGCCCAGACCCTTGCTGTTGACAACAGCTTCATGCGTCAAAGCGACGCGCGGATGCCGCTCTTTAACGAGAAACGCTCCACGACTAGCTTTGGCAAAGGCTAAAAAACTTTTTGGAGCTAAACAATGGCATACCCCACTGTTTCCAAGTCGTATGGCTTCAAGCCTGTCAACCGAGTTGACGGCCTGCCTTACGCCGGAGCGATCCGTCAAATCCCAATCGCGGCTGCTTACGCTACCGCTATCCTCAATGGCGACACCGTTGCTATTGATTCAACTGGCTACCTCGTAGCTAAAACCACTACCAACTCTGGCGATTCAGTCGGCGTGTTGGTGGGCTGTCAGTATGTGAACTCTCAGGGTCAAACCGTTGAGGGCCAATACTACCCCGCCGCTACTTCGACTTCTACCGCTTTGGCTTTTGGCTATGTGGTGGATGATCCAAACGCGGTCTATCGTGTTGTGGCTGTGGGTAGCTCGACTACTACCACTCCCGCTGCATACAGCCGTACTTTGGTTGGCGCAAACGTGGCTCTGGCTACGGCTACTGGCTCTACTGCTACTGGCGATTCCTACTACGGTATCAACGGTGCATCGGCCACTACCGACGCTTTGCCTATTCGCGTGATTGATGTGGTTCCCGATACAGCTACCGGTCCTCGTGACGTTGCTGCTACCACCTATTACGAGTTCTTGGTCAAGTTCAACTTGCACCAGTATAACGACACTACTGGTGTTTAAGGAGTAAAACATGGCTATTTCACGCGCACAACTGCTTAAGGAATTGCTCCCCGGTCTGAACGCTTTGTTCGGCCTTTCCTATGCAACTTACGATCAGGAGCACAAGGAGATCTACGAAACTGAGACTTCAGAGCGTAGCTTCGAAGAAGAAACCAAACTGTCTGGCTTCAGCGCCGCACCAGTCAAAAACGAAGGTTCTGCCATCGCTTATGACAACGGTCAAGAAGCTTGGACTGCTCGCTATAACCACGAGACTATCGCTCAAGGCTTCAGCTTGACTGAAGAAGCTATTGAAGATAACTTGTACGACAGCTTGTCTGCTCGCTACACCAAGGCTTTGGCCCGCTCGATGGCTTATACCAAGCAAGTCAAGGCAGCTGCTGTGTTGAACAACGGCTTTAGCTCCAGCTACGCTGGTGGCGACGGTCAACCTTTGTTCAGCGCATCACACCCCTTGGTTTCTGGTGGCACCAACAGCAACATCCCTTCTACCGCTGCTGACTTGAACGAAACATCGTTGGAAAACGCTGTGATTCAGATTAGCTTGTGGACAGACGAACGTGGTTTGTTGATCGCTGCTAAGCCCAAGAAGCTGATTGTTCCTCCACAGTTGCAATTCGTTGCAACTCGTTTGTTGGAAACCAGCTTGCGTGTCGGTACCAACGACAACGACATCAACGCACTGAAGAACAACGGTTCTGTGCCCGGTGGCTACACCATCAACCACTTCTTGACCGACCAAAACGCATGGTTCTTGACCACTGACGTTCCTAACGGTCTGAAGCACTTCGAGCGTGTGGCTTTGTCCACCTCGATGGATGGTGACTTTGACACTGGCAACGTGCGCTACAAAGCTCGTGAGCGTTACAGCTTCGGCTGGTCTGACCCTCTGGGCATGTACGGCTCTGCTGGAGCCTAATAGATTGGGGGCCTTGTGCCCCCTTTCTTTTTGATGTATATTGCAACAAACCGGAGTTCCGGTTAGTCAGACTGATCCGGCAGATGCGTACACAACTGACTAGCTAATCTTTGTACGAAGGACAATTCGAAATGGCAGTTTCTACCACCCAAAGTATTTGGCGTTCTGGTGGCGGCGATCAAACACGTACTGCTTACTGCGGTACTGGCTTGATGGTTGCTGAGTTTTATATTTCCGGCGCATCGGCTGCTGGCACCTCCGCTAAAGTTTCTTCAGCTTCTGGCGCTCCCGCTGTGATTCTTCCAGCTGGCGCAGTGGTTGTTCAAATCAACGCATTGTGCGCTGCAACAGGCGGCACAACCCCCACATTCGACATGGGCTGGATTGGTTACACCGACACTAGCGCTGTTGACAACACCGGTTTGGTTACAGCTGCTGTGGCTACCACTGGCAAGTTGGTCATCAACTTCGCTTCTGCTACCGCTGGTAACGATCTCAACACTGTTATGTCTAGCACCCAAATGGTGACTATCACTGGCGGCGGTACATCTGGTGATGCTCCTACAGGTGGCAACATCACCGGCGAGATCTTCTACTATGTGACTGACCCATACATCGGCCAGCAAAACGTCTAATTAGGAGGACGACATGTCCATTCAAACAGACGTAAAAGCTATCTCGTTAGCCGCATCCGGTACGGTCTTTGGTGACCGTACCCGCGTGCGCGGGATGATTATTGAGCCCGGTGCTAGCGCTGGTTCTGTCGTGTTAAAAAACGGCGGTTCTAGTGGTACTACAGTGATGACAATTAACACTACGGCTAACGGAGAAACCTTTAATGCGTTGATCCCTGCTTCTGGTGTGTTATTCACTACCGACGCCTACGCTGCGTTAACAAACGCAAAAGTGACGGTGTTCTATGGCTGAGCAAAAACGTGTAAGCCTCGAAGGCCGCAAGGTCTTCATCGGCATTCCAACTTACGACGGAAAGCTAAACATCAAGTTGGCTTACACGTTAGCTGCGCTCATGCCCGCTGCTCTGAGTCATGGAGTCTCTGTGAAGTTAGGCCATGTGTCTGGGTGTTCCATCATCACGATGGCGCGCAACTCATTGGTGGATCAGTTCCTTAAATCTGACTGCACAGAGCTTCTTTTCATTGACGCTGATGTAATCCCCACTGTGGAAGACATCCTGCGCCTTTTGGCTCAAAGCACTGATCGTGATGTGACTGCGGGTATGTATCCCCGTAGAGCTAAGGATAGAAAGTTTTTCATGGACTTCTATCTGGATGAGCAAGATGATCTCGTTTTTGATGGGGCGCTGATGCGTGCGAATCGCGTTGGTACCGGGTTCATGTGGATCAACCGTCATGTAATCGAGAAGATCGCTGAGCGTGCTCCTAAGTATCTGGGCCCAGATGGTGCTGGCGAGATTGCCAGCGTGTTTGAGTTCAGCATGTTGGATGGTAAGTTTGTAGGCGAGGACTACAACTTCTGTGACAAGGCAGGTATGCTTGGTTACAAGGTGTGGATCGACGTTGAGATTTGCTTACCTCACTTGGGCACAGAAGAGTTCACAAATGACTTCAAAAACGAAGTTGTTGTCCCCCTGATTGACAGTCTTCGTAAAGCTAAACTGAAAGTCGCAAATGGCTAAATCACCAGCATGGCAGAGAAAAGAAGGGAAGAATCCGAACGGAGGTCTCAACGCCAAAGGGCGCGCCTCTGCGAAGAAGCAAGGGATGAATTTAAAAGCCCCTCAGCCAGAAGGCGGCAGTCGTCGCGACTCTTTCTGCGCGCGTATGAGTGGGATGAAAAAGAAGTTGACTTCCGCGAAGACCGCGAAAGACCCAAACAGCCGGATTAACAAATCACTTCGTGCTTGGAACTGCTGATGGACTTGACAGTCATTCTCGCTGGTTGGAACCTTTTGGTCACATTGCTTTTGGCAGTGTGCGGTTTTGTCGTGCGTGAAAAGTCAACTGAACTCCACCGTATAGGTGTCTTGATTAACCGCACCCGTGAAGAGATTGCACGGGACAACGTGACACAAGCGGAAGTCGATAAGATCGTTGCGCATATTGATGCGCGGTTTGACAAATTAAACGATAAGATCGACTTGATGATTAGGGAGAGCAGAAGTGCCCTCAGCTAGCAAGAAACAACACAATTTCATGGCGGCGGTGGCTAACAATCCAGCCTTCGCTAAGAAAGCAGGCGTCCCACAGAGTGTGGGGCAAGAGTTCACTAAAGCCGATAAAGGCAAAACTTTTAAAGAAGGAGGCCGTATGGCTACTACTAAGATGGGTAAACCTGTGATGAAGGCAGGTATGAGCACCGCTAAAGACGGCATGAAGAAACCTACCCCTATGGCTAACACCATGATGGGTGGCGCTGGCGTCGGCATGAAAAAAGGCGGTAAGGTCACCGCTATGGGTTCAGTGAAAACTGCTGCTCCTAGCCGCGACGGCGTTGCTATCAAAGGCAAAACCAAAGGCAAGAACATCACCATGTGCGGTGGTGGCATGGCCAAACGCAAGTGAGATAAATAATGTCTAAAGACAAAGTTTATACAGCTGATATGGGGCAGCCTCCAATGGACCCAGAAGTCGCTCCTCCTACGCCTAAACCTATCAAGAAAGACGTCCCAGAACAAATGGGTAGCGGCATCAAGGTAAAGAAGATGGCTAAGGGCGGTAGCGCCTCGTCCCGTGCTGATGGTATCGCTCAACGAGGCAAGACCCGCTGTAAGGGAGCTTAAATGAGAGCAAGTCGTGGTATGGGTGATATTCGTGAATCGAAAATGCCAAAGGCAAAGACGATCGTCCGAAAGGATGATCCGAACGATGTAACGATGTACAAAAAAGGCGGCGAAGTCTGGGATAAGGCACGGCCTAAAGGTCTTGGCAAATCCAAGCCTTTGACTCCAGCTAAGAAGGCTAAAGCGAAAGCTGCGGCTAAAGCTGGTGGTCGCCCGTACCCGAACTTGGTTGACAATATGCGTGCTGCAAGGACTAAGTGATGGCCGTAACTACTGGACTCTCCTCGTTTAACCTCGATCTCAATGAGATCATGGAGGAGGCTTATGAACGTGCGGGTCTAGAGATCCGCACGGGCTATGAGTTCCGTACAGCGCGCCGTTCACTGAACATGCTCACGATTGAGTGGGCTAACAGGGGCATCAACCTCTGGACCGTGGAGCAGGGCCAGATCGTCATGAACACTGGGCAGGCGATTTACCCATTCCCAGCCGACACCATTGACTTGCTTGACCAAGTCATCCGTACCCAAGCCAACGGCTTGAACCAGACGGACATTAACATTTCTCGCATCTCTGAGCCAACTTACTCGACCATCCCAAACAAACTTGCTCAGGGTCGCCCCATTCAGGTGTGGGTCAACCGCCAAACCGGTGTAGTCAACCCCACAACTGTCACGCTGGATGGGAACATCTCCGCAACTGCCACCACAATCAGTGTAAGCAATGCTGCTAACTTGGCTACGGCTGGGTTCATCAACATTGGCTCTGAGACTATCGTCTATCAAAACGTGGATGGCAACGACCTCTTAAATTGCGCTCGCGGGCAGAACAACACTACCGCAGCTGCGCATACTAGCGGCGCGGCTATCTCAGTGGCTAACCTGCCTTGCATCAACGTCTGGCCTACGCCTAACCCTCCCGGCGACCAATACATCTTCGTCTACTGGCGTATGCGCCGCTTGCAGGATGCGGGTAATGGCGTGAACATCCAAGACATCCCCTTCCGTCTGATCCCCTGTTTGGTGGCGGGTCTGGCGTTCTACATCGCTCAGAAGAAGCCTGAAGTGGCTCCTGAGCGTGTACTGTTTTTAAAATCCGAGTATGAGCAACAGTGGTTGTTGGCCTCTCAAGAAGATCGCGAGAAAGCCCCTGACCGCTTTGTCCCACGAACCCTCTTCTACTCTTAAAAGATGCCTAATCGTTTCGCTTCCGGCAAATACGCGATCGCTGAGTGCGATCGTTGTGCTGGGCGTTACATGCTCAAAGAGCTCAAGAAGCAGGTTATAAAGACAAAGCTCTACTCGATTAAAGTTTGCCCAACTTGTTGGGACCCTGACCAGCCGCAACTCTCTTTGGGTTTGTATCCGGTCAACGACCCGCAAGCTGTGCGTGAGCCACGCCCTGATGTCAGCTACCAAGTATCTGGCACTAGCGGGTTGCAGATTCTCACGACGAATTCCACGTCTCCTAATGGGTATGGATATTCAGAAGGGGGTAGCCGGATCATCCAGTGGGGGTGGAACCCTGTGGGCGGAGCGGCGCTTAACGATGCTGGTTTAACGCCAAATAACTTGGCTTTAACCGTGCAACTTGGTACAGTTACGATAGCAACGACATAAGGAGTCGATGATGGACAAGAAAGATCTAGCACAAGATAAGAAGATGGTCGCGGCAGCGGTGCACAAGCACGAGAAGGCCCGCCATAAAGGTCAACCCATGACCAAACTGAAAAAGGGCGGTGTTACCACTGACATGATGAAGAGTGTCGGTCGCAACATGGCTCGCGTGAAAAACCAACGCGGAGGCTAATATGGCCAAGTACAGCATGAAAAAGGGCGGTAAAGAAGTGGGTCCCGCTTCGACTTACGCTGGCCCACATACTATGAGCGGTAAGGAAGTTACTGCTGAGAACGCCATCAAAACCAAGTCTGGTGCTGAGCTCATGAACGAGATGAATATCTCTTCTGGCGTTATCGGTAAGGGTAACTACAAGCCTACTAAGACGGACGGCATCACTATGCGCGGGCATGGCGCTGCTACCAAAGGCATTAAGTCTCGCGGACCGATGGCATGACCTACGACGAACTCTACGCTTCGATTCAGTCTTACACGGAAAACCAATTTCCAGAGACTTATCTTGCTGACGGAAGTGCTGTGTCTACCGAGACACAGATCAACACTTTCATTAAGCAGGCGGAACAGCGCATCTTTAATACGATCCAGTTCCCATCGTTGCGTAAGAACGTCACAGGTACAACAACCAACAACAACAAGTACCTATCATGCCCTAGCGACTTCCTTGCTTCGTACTCTTTGGCAGTGATTGACGCTGATGGTAACTACGAGTATTTACTGAACAAGGATGTGAACTTCATCCGTCAAGCCTACCCAAATACAAACGCGTTGTATAACGGGCTGCCCCGCTATTACGCTTTGTTTGGTCCCACAACTACCAACGATGCAACGCCTATCATCACTGATGAGTTATCTTTCATCTTGGGCCCTACACCTGATTCAGCTTACACCGTTGAGCTTCACTATTACTACTATCCCGAGTCAATCACTGTGGCCGCTGATGGCCGTACATGGCTAGGTGACAACTTTGACTCTGTGTTGTTGTATGGCTCGCTGGTTGAGGCTTACACCTTCATGAAGGGTGAGCAGGATATGGTGGCGTTGTACAACACCAAATATGCTGAAGCTCTTGGCATGGCTAAGCGTTTGGGTGATGGTATGGAGCGTCAAGATGCGTATCGTTCTGGTCAATATAGACAGGCGGTGACCTGATGGCTTTTACTGGCAACTACACCTGCAACTCTTTCTTGACCGGGCTGATGAACGGCACGTTTGACTTCACGTCTGACACATTCAAGATTGCGTTGTACACCAATGAAGCCGCTTTAACTCAGTTGACTTCAGCCTACACTACTGATGGTGAAGTGGTGGCTAGCGGCTATACAGCTGGGGGTAACACTCTGACTGTGACGCAGGTTCCGATCATTGGGGGTACAAACCCATACACAGCTTACATATCGTTTGCTAACTCGTCTTGGACTTCAGCATTGACTGCGCGTGGCGCGTTGATCTACAAATCAGGTGGTGGTAACCCAGCTGTCTGCGTCTTAGATTTTGGCAACGATAAAACCTCAACTACAACTTTTACGGTGCAGTTCCCTGCTGCTACCGATACAGCAGCGATCATTCGCATCTCGTAAGGAGCCCTCATGTCTATCGAAAAAGCAAAATCAACCGACCTAGTTTCCGCAGGTCTAGTTGCACGTCAAGGCTCAGATGAGCGCATCAAAGCCGGTGGCGTATTCCACTTCCAATGCTTTGACAAAGACGGTAATTTGAAGTGGGAAGAAAGCACCCACAACCTCGTGGTGAACACCGGTTTGCAAATGATGAACACGCAGTTCTTCAAGGGCAGTTCTTACACTGCTGCTTGGTACTTGGGTTTGATTACCGGCCCCGGTTCTGGTACATCATTCTCTGGCTCTGACACTCTGGCTTCCCACGCTGGTTGGACCGAGTTCAGCAACTACTCTGGCGCACGCAAGGCCGTTACATTCGGTACTGCCTCAACCGCAGACCCATCAGTGATTGACAACTCAGGCTCTGTGTCTCAGTTCACCATTTCTGGTGGCGGCGGTACTGTGGCTGGCGCGTTCTTGGCTACTGTGGATAGCGGCACCTCTGGTACCTTGTTCTCTGAAGCCGACTTCCAATCGCCCGGTGACCGTGTGGTTGTGGCTGGGGACACATTGAACGTTACTTACACATTCAGCCTCGACGCTGCATAAGCCAAGGGAGTGACCCGTGCTTGGGTACGTTCCCATATCCGCCGCACCTTTTGACGTTTCAAGTCTAGGGGTACTGTATGACGCTGCTGTTGCAGAGTCTGCTGTTGCTTCTGTCTTGGCGTCAGCTCGGGCAGATTTTTTGGCGTCTGTTACAGGCACTGCTACTGCATCTGAAACCGTAGACGCGGCGGGGTCTGCGTTTTACCCGCCAATTGATGAAACTGCTACTGGCTCAGATCAGGTTGTTGTGGCCCCATCTGACTTTAGCGCAGCGGTGAGTGACACGAGCGCGGGTAGTGATAGTGTTTCTGCGTTGGCCGATTTCACCGCCGCTGTGGCAGATAGCATTACGGGTTCAGACGCTGTTTCGGTTCTTGTTGACCATCTAGCAGCGATTGCTGAGACATCCATAGCCAGCGACACATTCCGAGCTTTTGCTGACCATTTGGCGGCAGTAGCAGAAACTGCTAACGCGGCAGATTTAACTTCCCACACCGTCACTTTTACCTCTGAGGTGGCGGAGAGCGCGTCAGGGGCGCAGACCGTAGCAGCCCAAGTTGCGTTTGCTGTGGCTCTGGCTGAATTGGCTACGGCCTCTGATTCTGCTACGGTGGCTCCATCTGTGTTCAATGCAGTGGTTTCCGAGACCGTAGATGCTGTCGATTCCATCTTGGCTTATGCGGTATTTATTGCTACCATACAGGCAGGTGCGACAGCCGCAGATCAGATTGTTGGCGCGTTTCTGTGGAACGTTATCAACGACGCTCAAACCGCTAATTGGGGTAATGTAAACGACGCTCAAACCGCTGGATGGGGGACGTTGAATACGGCTCAAAGCGCAAGCTGGGCGACAATTCAAGACAGTCAGTCTGCTTCGTGGAGTACGGTTAACGATAGCCAGACCACGAATTGGCAAAACATCAAGACACAAACGTAAGGCAGCACATGGCAATCGTCTTAAAAGATCGAGTTAAAGAAACCACAAACACCACAGGTACAGGTAGTTTTACGCTGGCCGGTGCTGTAGGTGGTTTTCAGTCGTTCGCTGCTGTTGGTAACGGCAACATCACATACTACGCCGCTGTTGACCCAGCCACTGGTGATTGGGAAGTTGGCAAAGGCACCTACTCCACCACAGGACCAACGCTTACCCGCGACACAATTTATGAGTCGAGCGCAGCCGGTGCGAAGATCAGTTTTGGCGCAGGGCCCAAAGATGTGTTTGTCACATATCCTGCCGAACGCGCTATCTTTGAAGAGCCTGATGGCAACACGCTGATTGATGGCGGTCCGTTGACCGTAGTTGGAAACGGTGTTACTTCATACACCAGCTTCTCTGCGGTACTTGCCGAGATGTACGGCAACGTTAACTCGTTTGCCCAGATGTACGCTCAGAACTTGAATAGCGGCTCTGAAGCGTCTGCCGACCTTGTTGCGTACAACGACCTTGGCGACGGCCTGACAAACTTTGTTGACGTCGGTATCAACAGCTCGAACTACAGCTCTGCTTCATACCCCATCTTCACACCCGGCTCTGCCTATGCGTTCAACGACGGTGGTGAGATGTTTGTTGGTAGCGCCACAGACGACGTTGTGATTTTTGCTGGCGGCGTTGATACAACCGACGAAGCTGTTCGCATCGACAAGACAACTAAGAATGTCACGACCGTTGCTGATGTAGATGTTGGCGGTGATGTCAACGCAACAGGCGGCACTTTCACTGCGGCGGTGACGACTACGGCGTCTATGGCAGCCCCGGGCACCACAGAGTTTGTGACCCGTGAGTATGTAGACAACGCCACATCAAACGGTTTCCACGTGCACGCGCCTGTGCTTGTGGCCACTACGGGCAACTTGACCGCAACATACAACAACGGCGCTTCTGGTGTTGGGGCAACGCTTACAAACTCTGGCACGCAGGTAGCTCTTGAGATCGACGGCGTGTCTATGGCCACCAACGACCGCGTGCTTGTGTGGCAGCAAACTTCGGGTTTACAAAACGGTGTGTATGTTGTTACCACCGTAGGCTCTGGTTCGACCAACTGGGTGTTGACTCGTTCGTCGGACGCAAACACTTCTTCCGAAGGTGACCCCAACAGCCTTGGCGGGGGCGACTATTTCTTTGTGCAAAGTGGCGACACACTTGGCTATCACTCGTACATCTGTACTAACACATCGGCAATCGTGTTTGGTACAACCGCCATCACGTTCAATGAGTTCAGCTCTGTTCCTGAATATATTGGTGGCACAAACATTACTGTTGATGGGCAGACAATCAACGTATCGGGCACTATCGCCGCAACTTTGGGTGGTACCGGTGTTAACACTGTTGCAACAGGTGATCTGTTGTATGGCTCAGGCACAAACACTTGGGCCAAGCTGGGTATTGGCGCTGCTTATCGCTCTTTAGTTGTCAACGCTGGCGGTACGAACGTCGAGTGGAACGCTGTCGCTTTAGATCAGTCTGGTGCTGTGTCAGGCGCACTGCCTGCTACCAACGGCGGTACAGGGCAGACAAGCTACGCCACCGGCGATATTCTGTACTCAAACACAGCCAACGCGTTGGCCAAGTTGTCTGGCAACACCACGACAACCAAGAAGTTCTTGGGTCAAACAGGTACCGGCTCTGCTTCGCAAGCGCCCGTGTGGGAGCAACCTGCTGCGTCTGATATTACAGGTCTAGCACCATCAGCTACAACGGACACGACCAATGCAGCAAACATCACTTCTGGCACTTTACCGGCGGCTCGGCTTTCTGGCTCTTACACAGGAATTACTGGCGTCGGCACTCTTACTGCTGGTACTTGGAACGCTAACACTATTGGTCCTACTTATGGGGGCACTGGCCTCACCTCTTACGCTGTGGGAGATTTGCTGTACGCGGATACAACAACGTCGCTCGCCAAGCTAGCTGATGTTGCCACGGGCAACGCGTTGATTTCTGGCGGTGTGGGCTCGGCTCCTTCGTGGGGTAAGGTTGGTTTGGCTACTCATGTGTCCGGCACATTGCCAATCGCCAACGGCGGTACAAACAGCACAGCTACACCTACAAACGGCGGTGTGGCATATGGCACGGGCACAGCGTTTGCGTTCAATTCCGCCGGTACATCTGGCCAAGTGTTGACTTCGGCGGGCGCTGCTGCCCCTACTTGGACTTCACAGTCTTCTATTTCTGTTGGTACAGCCACTAATCTCGCTGGCGGTGCAGCTAACCAAGTCCCTTACCAAACAGGTTCAGGCGCTACTTCTTTTGTAACCGCCCCAACAACAGCTGGTACAGCACTGACTTGGAACGGTACTGCGTTGGTATGGCAAACAGCCGGTAGCGCCACACTTCAAAACGACACCTCGACCAACACCACCTACTATCCCGTCTTTGCAACGACCACATCAGGTGCGTTCACTGATGCGCGGGTATCGAATACTAAGCTGACGTTTAATCCGAACACAGGTACTCTTTCTACCTCCGCGATAGATATGGGCGGCAGAATCCGCATGGGTACTTTCCCAAATTCAACGACCAATACTGGTGAAGCGTGGATTGGTAGAGCGTCTGACCGTTCAACAGGGACAATGACAGTCCAGCTCGGCAATGCAAACGCCCGCACGTTTGAGGTTGTTGACTACGCGTGGACAACTGTGATTTTTAACGCAGGCATGGACACGTTTACCTATAAAGGCAATAGTGTCTGGAACGGGGGTCTGTCGTCCGTCACAACCGCAGGTAACGCTACATGGGGTGGACGTATTCAATTAGGCGGCAACGGCGGCAATTCTGGTTCGTCGTTAATCTCTGTTGTTCAAGCGACCGACGGTAACTTGCATATCGACTGTGGTGTAGGCAAACAAACCTACATTAACTACTACGCAAACGGCACAATTTACCTTAACGGCTCAACTTACTACATCAATAGTACCGGCAGCTACTACAACGGCACATCTGCCGCATCAAACTCCGTATCTCTTGGTAGCGGAAGCATTACAACTAATGTATGGGCAGGTGGTGGCGGTTATCCGGGATACAGCTTTTCTGGCGGTAATAGCCGCTTTGGTTTTTCATCTACTGGCGGTGTGATTGATGTGTACGCCGACGGTAATTTTTACGCCACAGACAGCAGCTATCTTGTACTGAATACGGGCAACTACACAAGCTACGCGCTTGAAAGAGCGTTTGCATACTACTTCGCTCCGTATGCACAAGGTAGTAGCTCGATTTATACAGGGCGGAGTGTTCCTTACTATGGTGCGTATACGTACAACTGCTACGGTGACGGAAATGCCCCTGCGTATTATTTTTGTGGAATGGGTTTTGGTAACGGTGCTAGTGGCGCTGGCGAAATTGGCGTTAATTGGGTTAGCGGCACAGGCGGCGGTATGTGGTATCGCTCTTTGCGTGACTGTTGTACCAACTGGGGCGGCTGGGCTAGGCTGATTGATGAATATAACTATGCGGGGTATGTTGCAACCAATTCAACCAACTCTCAAGAAAACAATTACGCAATTGGCACAACCATCATGCTGGCAACAAACGCCGGTGGAAGCCCTTACGCATACATTAACAATACTGTGGCTGTATACACGAGCCCCGGTACAGACGCTTCTTTTTATATTAGTGGAACTAACGGCAAAGCTGGCACATGGCGTGCCAGAGGGTATTTTGTAACGCAAGTTGGCGGTAGTTTTTCGTCATATTTAACCGCCACACGAACAGCATAAGGGGTAAACATGTCTTTATGGCCAGATGTAGTAGATAAAGAAGAGCAGGCAAAACGCCTTGCCCACTGTGAGGCATGCGACAGAATCAAACTTGGGCTTTGCATGGAGTGCAAATGCTTTGTAAAAGTAAAAACGCATATTAAAGTTGAATCCTGCCCACTGAAGAAATGGTGATCTATGACAACATATACAAAAATCATCACTGACATGTCGGCGTATAACGAAATCGACGGAAACACTGATGTTGTTTTCTCGGTCAAGTGGACCCTTATGGGGCAAGATGGGTCATACAAAGTTTTTTACCCGACAGCTACAAGCGTGCCCTATACCGCTGGGTCGCCTTTTACGCCGTACGCAGACTTGACAAACGAACAGGTTTTGGGGTGGGTTGATGAATATACACCACAAGAAGACCTAGACCGCTATACTGCGGAAGTTGACAAAATGCTTTTAGCTCAACAAAACCAATCAACGTTAACGCCGCCTTGGCTAACTTCAGGACCGTAAGGAGAGAACATGGAACCAAAAATCAACATTGGCGAAGTAACAATCGCAGATTACAACATCATCATGAAGCAGCTTGGTGAAGGCCGACTTAATGAATGTATTGATTTGTTCATGCGCTTGCGCCAGCTTGGCGTTGAGTTACAGCAAAAAATGCAAGCTCAGTCGTCCCAAAATATGGGCGACACCCCTCCCCCCTCCGCGTAATTAAGGACCCCTCAAATGCCTAGTTCCTACAACAACGCCCTCCGCCTCGAAATGATTGGCACCGGTGAACAGGCCGGTATTTGGGGGGAAACCACGAACAACAACCTTGGCACGCTGCTGGTAGACGCAGTAGCGGGCTACACCTCAGTCTCGATCACAAGCTCAAGCCAAGCGCTGACGGCTATTGATGGTTTGGAAGATCAGTCACGCAACGCCATGATTGCGTTAACCACGACCACTACCGCCAACTTTTCGGTGTTCATCCCCGCGTCGTCCAAGTCATACATCTTCTACAACGCGTCTCCTTATATCGCCACGGTCTACAACTCAACTGTCACTGGAAATACAACCGCTGCCGGTACCGGCGTAGCCATTCCTGCGGGCAAAGTCATGGCGGTGTGGAGTGAAGGCACAAACGTTGCCCAGCAGAACACACATCTAAATTCACCATCATTCACAACCCCTGCGCTGGGTACCCCCGCTTCCGGTACTTTGACCAATGCTACCGGCTTGCCGATTTCCACGGGCGTGTCTGGTTTGGGCGCTAACGTGGCGGCATTCTTGGCCACACCTTCAAGCGCCAACTTGGCTGCTGCGCTGACCGATGAAACAGGTACCGGAGCAAATGTGTTTGCTAACAGCCCCACATTGGTTACCCCCGCATTGGGCACCCCTTCTTCGGCTACGCTTACAAACGCTACTGGCCTGCCAATCGACGGCGGTACTACTGGCACTCTTCCTGTTGCGCGTGGGGGTACAGGTTCTACATCCGCCTCTGGTGCAAGAAGCAATCTCGGTTTGGTTATCGGTACGGATGTCCCTAGCCCCACAGGTACCGGCGCATCAGGGAATTGGAACATCAACATCACCGGTAACGCTGCCACTGCAACAAACGGTTTGACAACCTCGAACTACAACAGCTACGCGCCTACTCTCACCGGTGGTAACGCTTCCGGTACTTGGAACATCAACGTCACCGGTAACGCTGCCACGGCAACAAGTGCAACAAACGCTACAACTGCGGCGTCTTGTTCGGGTAACGCCGCCACGGCAACCGCGCCAGCGGGGGGCGGTTCATTTATCACGACCAGCAACTACGCTACATACACGGTAACCAACTCAACAGATTCACAAGAGAATAATTACGCGCTTGGAACAACTATTTGCCTCGCTACTGACGCAGGTGGAAGTCCTTACGCGTATATCAATAACACCGTGCCCGTATACACGAGCCCCGGTACAGACGCTAGTTTCTACATTAGCGGGACTAACGCTAAGGCGGGTACTTGGCGTGCTAGAGGTTATTTGATAACGCAAGTTGGTGGCTATTTTTCATCATACACAACAGCAACACGCACGGCATAAAGGATAAAAAATGCAAAATTTTGGTAACGTTTCTCTCGGAAAAATTTCAAACGTACGCACGCGTGGCGGTAAAACAGACTGTTATTTTTGTGAGATTGAACTGCAAGAAGGTAATGCGGGTGTTGAAATTGCAAAATATGTTGCTGTGCCTAACGACATTGCAGTTACTGGGCAGTGGGTATACAGCCAAATTATGGCGGGCAATTTTGAGGGTGAAATTGTTGATGTAGACGCTAATGTTGACCCATTTACTTTAGAGCCTTTGCCTGACCTCAAAACACAAAACGCCAGACAAGAGCGGGATCGTCGTTTGTCGATTACGGATTGGACCCAGATGCCTGATATTCCACAAACACTCAAAGATTTGTGGCAACCCTATCGTCAAGCCCTGCGCGATGTGCCGCAGCAAGCTGGTTTCCCAGACAACATCGTTTGGCCAACACCACCTCAATAAGATGTGGACCCTTTCAGCCTTCTCATGCTGGCTCAAAGCGCAGTTTCCTTTATCAAGGAAGGATGCGACATGCTCAAGGCTGGACAAGTTGCTGTCGACGAATTTCAAGAACAAGCCGAATCGCTGGTCGGGCAAGCGCAAGAAGTATATGACACGGTTTCAAGCCTTTGGCAGTGGGCTACATCTCTCTGGGCTAAGCTGGTCGGTGCACAACCGGTGGAACCAAAGAGTGCGCCTGTTACTGAGCAACATAACAAGCCACAAGCGACGCCCGTTCAAGCCCGCAAAAGGGTGGAGAAAGAGGCAGATCCAGAGATCCTACAGATGCGGGTCATACACGAAGTCAGCCAGCGTCTGGGAGAGTTTTTTGACATCCAGCAAAAGGTGGCTAACCACTATAAAGACTTGGAGATGCAGTCTCTCAATGTCTACGACCCCGATCAAAACAATGCTAAGAAAGCGATCGAGCGCGTAGAAGTTGAATTGCAGATGGAGTATTTGGGCGTGCAGATCAGGGAGGCTATGGTCTATGCGCCAAAAGAGTTGAAAAATTTGTACTCACGTTTCTTGGAGATGTACGGCAAGATTGAAGAAGAGCAAGAGTTCGCCAGACAACAACAGATCATGGCCGCAAGGTATAAGAGAGTAAAAGAATGGCGACATCGCAATCTAAGAATCGAATTGGGAATGTGGGCGGTGGGAATGGCGGTCGTATGGCTGGTACTGGCGGGGATGATGATGCAGGTAGCGTCACTCAGTGGGCAATTGCCGGAATGGTTTTCTTTGGAGTTGTTGCTTTCATTTGTCTCCCAATTTCGGTGATGATACTCATGGAAGCTAAAAAGACGAATGTTAATTCTCACGCGGCGCTGACTGAAACTAAGAAGCTACACGCGGAGATGAAGACGAAAAAGGAGAAGGATGATGAATGATCTTTTAAACCTGTTGAAAGGCGCGGCTCCGGCCTTAGCCACTGCTGTAGCAGGCCCTATGGGTGGCATGGCTGTGAAAGCCATAGCTGACAAACTTGGCGTTCCCGCATCTATCACGGATGTGACCAAGGCGTTGCAAGACAACCCTGACTTGGCGCTCAAGCTCAAAGAGATTGATACCCGCGCGTTTGAAGCTGAGACCAAGGCGGTGACTGACCGTTGGCAGGCTGATATGCAGTCTGACTCTTGGCTGTCTAAGAACATCCGCCCCGGCACGCTGGTCTACATCTTGACTGCCTACTTGGGTTTTGCGATAGCTGATGGCTACGGCTTCCGCATCGCTGAGTCCTATGTCAACCTGCTGGGTCAGTGGGGTATGCTCGTTATGACAGCGTATTTCGGCGGTCGCTCCGCTGAGAAGATTGTTGGTGTTTTGAAAGGTAACAAATGAAGATGACCGAGTTTCAAAAAGAGATTATTCATATTGCGCAGCTCATGGCGTACACGCTATGTTTTGTGATCCTGTCAATGACATTCTGTTTGCTTGGCGGGCTGTTCATGCCTAACAGCGTGATTGACAACAAAGACATTTTTCCCATCATCGCCCCCGCCTTCTCTACCATCATTGGTGGTTTTATTGGCTGGTTGGCTGCAATTAAATTGAACAACGCATCTGAAGAGGAACCAAAAGATGACCAACCTGTCGCCTAACTTCACCCTTGAAGAACTGACTCACACCGACCACCGTGAGTTTGACAACATCCCAACCGAGAATGAGAAGTGCATCATTGACGGCAAGGAAGTGATGGTCAACGCCGTAGCTAACCTGCCACGCTTGGCGGCTTTCTTGGAAGAAGTCAAAAAGGTTCTGGGCGGCAAGCCTATCATGGTCAACAGCGCGTTCCGCTCTGAGCAAGTCAATACTGCTGTGGGCAGCAAGAACACTAGCGACCACCGCCGTGGCTGCGCTGCTGACATCCGTGTACCCGGTATGACTCCCGATCAAGTGGTGCGTGCCATCATTGCCAGTGATTTGGGCTATCAGCAGATCATCCGCGAGTTTGACCGCTGGACCCATATCTCTATCCCGACCAATGAAGGCGACGTTCCTAAGAAGTCCAAGCTCATCATTGACAAGCAAGGTACTCGACCATTCGCTTAATACGTGGGAAAATCCAGCCATGCCTTTACAGAAGCTCCAATTCCGCCCCGGTGTCAACCGCGAAGGCACGACCTTAGCCAACGAGGGTGGCTGGTTCGAGTGCGACAAGATTCGCTTTCGTTCAGGCTTTCCCGAGAAGTTAGGCGGCTGGATTATTGACACTGGCACAAATTACCCCACTGCCCCCATAGGCACGCTTGTGGCGAGCGGCACAGAAACGTCGGCGGTTCCCCCAGCAGGTGTGTATTGGGGCGTCTGCCGTTCAATGTGGAATTGGAATTCGTTGTCTGGCAACAACTATTTGGGTATGGGTACGAACTTGAAGTTCTACATCCAAAACGGCCCTAACGGTTACTTCTATGACATCACACCCATTCGTGATTCAAACACGACTTCTTCTGGTACTGCGTTCTCGACGGTTGATGCTTCTACTACCGTAACGGTTAATGATCCCGGGCATGGTGCGCAGACCGGTGACTTTGTGATGATCTCTGGTGTGGGCGGTGCTGTTAACGGTATCCCCGCTT
>JACCDO012059092.1_pt1 | contig 26612 bp, 24 predicted proteins | sample 7446101 | NCBI WGS metagenome assembly JACCDO01 (sample SAMN15323440, study PRJNA562643) | freshwater metagenome | isolation source: river surface water | place: USA:Blue River Watershed | collected 2017-08-16 | reverse complement strand
TTTGGCTTTAAATCTATTGATAATCAATTTTACACAAAGTATTTTTGATGAGTAGATGAGTAGATGAGTAGATGAGTAGATGAGTAGATGAGTAGATGAGTAGATGAGTAGATGAGTAGATGAGTAGATGAGTAGATTATACTAATATAATTTTATTTAGTATCCAAAATTAAGCAATATCAGTTAACCGAGTTTTTAAAGAAGACCAGCGCTTTTGCTTAGCTTGGTGTTTAACAGCGATAGCTAAGGCCTTCTTTTCTCCAACAATAATAACAAGCTTTTTGCCTCGAGTGATACCGGTGTAAATAAGGTTTCTTTTGAGCATGGTATAATGCTGCATCATTAATGGAATAATTACGGCAGGATATTCTGACCCTTGCGATTTGTGAATGGTCGTTGCATAGGCTAAGACAATCTCATCACATTCTCCAAAATCATAAGTCACCAACCTATCATCAAAACTAATAATAACCTCTGACTCTTCATGAGAGATGTTTTGAATAATACCAATATCTCCATTGTAAACATTTTTTTCGTAGTTGTTCTCGATTTGCATGACCTTATCACCAACACCATAGGTCCAACCAAAACGATTGATGCTTTTATTGGTTGGTGGATTCATAACATTCTGTAATTCAACATTAAGGTTTTTAGCTCCAACGAGTCCTCTCCCCATGGGACAAAGCACTTGAATATCAGAAATAGGAGAAAAGCCAAACTTGGAAGGAATACGTTCTTTAACCAACTTGATGATTTTACTAAGTGCATCTTCTGGTGTGACGGCTTGAATGAAATAAAAATCTGATTCAATTTCGCTGCTAGTAGTGAGGGTAGGGAGCTTGCCTTGGTTAATCGCGTGTGCTGCTGTAATGATTTGGCTGGTTGCCGCTTGTCTGAAGACTTCGGTTAATCGGATTATAGGGAATCTTTCAGATTGGATTAAATCATTAAGTACTTGTCCTGGTCCAACGGAAGGTAATTGATCAATATCACCAACCAGAAATAATGCTGCAGAGGAGGGTAGGGCCTTCAATACAGCATGCATGAGAGGCACATCAACCATTGATACTTCATCAATGATGAGCAGATCGCAATCTAGGGGATATTCTTCATTTTTTGAAAACCCTCCTTTTACAGGATTGGTTTCTAAAAGCCGATGCAATGTTTTAGCTTCCATACCTGTACAATCGGATAAACGTTTCGCTGCTCGGCCTGTGGGTGCTGCTAGCGCAATCTTTAGTTTCTTAGCTTGCAGAATCTTAAGGATAGAATTTACTAAAGTGGTCTTACCTACACCGGGACCACCTGTAATAACTAAAACTTTTGAGCTAAGAGCAACTTCAATAGCTTGTTTTTGTGTTGGTGACAAAGAAATGGATGTTTTTTCTTCCACCCAATGAAGAGCTGCGTGTGTATCTATAGCAGGCCAGGGCAGGGGGCTGTCCATTAAACCATGAAGCTTTTTGGCAATGATTCTCTCTGCATGGAACAATCCTCTTAAGAAAACACAAGAAGTTTGATCAATGACCTCTTTAATGACGTTTTCTTCATTAAGTTCTAAGGCTAATGCTTGAGACACAAGTTCCTGAGGAATATCGAGTAATTCTCTGGCAGAAGCAACAAGTTTTTCTTCAGGTAAACCACAATGTCCATCATCCATAGCTTTTGTGAGCGCATAAGAGATACCTGCACGTGCCCGAATTAACGATGTCTTTTCAATACCAACGTGCTGGGCAATGGTGTCCGCGCTAACGAACCCAATCCCACGAATATCTCGTGCAAGTCGATACGGATCTTCGGTGATAACCTCAATAGCACGTGCTCCATACGTTTTATAAATACGGACTGCTCGTGCGGTACTGATCTTATGACTATGCAAAAACAACATGATGTCACGGATAATACGCTGGTCTGCCCAGCCTTTAGTAATCTGCTGCGCACGACGCTGGCCAATGCCGGGTACTTCTCGTAGTCGGGTAGGTGTTTGTTCAATAATGTCAAAAACATCTTCACCAAATGCTTCAACGAGCTTTTTGGCATAAACAGGGCCAATTCCCCGAATCATACCGGAGCCAAGGTACTTTTCTATCCCTTCTAAAGAAGTAGGTGGGGTAGACTTTAAAAATTGCGCCTTAAACTGTCTTCCATGTTGACGATCATGAATCCAGACCCCAGAAGCTTGAACGAACTCTCCTGCAGAAATAACAGAAAGATTACCTACCACAGTAACGAGATCCTTATGCCCTTTCACCACGACTCTTAGAACACAAAATCCATTCTCAGCGTTATGATAAGTGACACGTTCAACGAGCCCCGCGATAGATTCTACAGAAGGTAAGGAACTATCTTTACTTGGCATTATGTTCATGAGAAGGAAAAGATAAGAAAGTTTTCATAAAGCTTTTCATTTGTTCACCCTCAAATGCTACTGCTACTGCATTTTAGTTTTTAATTTTTGTTTTTCCTCTTGTTCCTCTTGGGCATCCAAGCAGTAGGATACATAGGGAGCTGCTATCAATCTTTTGACGCCAATAGGATCGCCAGTTACACTACAATATCCATAACTCCCACATGCTAATCGTTGTAGGGCAATCTCTATTTGATGGCGTAATTGTTTTTCATGTTGATGAAACGCATAGTGATTAGAACGTAAACTTTCTGTTGTGCTTTGATCAATGATATCAGGGTGCTGAAAAGGCTCATCAGTTACTGTATATACAGAATGTTCCTCTTCTTGGAGTAATCTTTGTAGCTTATCCTGAAGTAAATGCTGAAAAAACTGCTTCATTTGTGGCGACATATACACAGGGTCATGTAAGGGATGGTAGGTGTGATCCATGTCATTATCAATCATGAAATGCTTCCGGCTGAAGTTTCGATAAGCGTATCATAGTAGTAAAAACAAAATTAGCAAGCCTAACCTTTATATTATTAACGAGCAAACAAAGGTATTGATCTTCTGAATTAAAGGTTAGACCTAAAACGGCAAGATCTTGAATGATATGTTCTTCTGCCAGCTAATGAATTTCGTCTGGAATGCGTCTGCAAAAGCTTGGCACTTTTGACTGGGGTTAGATCACGATGCTAAAGTAAAGAGCATCTTAAGAGATATCTTCTCTGAGTTTATCAGCGTATAAATTTTTGTTTTGTTAGAATACTCGTTACAAAAGGGGAGGGTGGGGTGAGTCCAATTCCTTCTAAGCAAAAAGGTTTCAGGTGTTACCAAGGAACTCAAGTATGTGCAGCATTTCTTTGATTAATGATTGCAGTTTGTGGGTATTCAAGTATTTTAAAAGCACTTTGTATTGCACGAAGTTAAGTTCAAACCTCATAGAGATACTGAATTTATGTCCATGCTTCTTGCTGTGGATGCTGCTGAGTTGCGCTAGTTTATTGAAAAGATTGAAAATTTAGAAATGGACGGTACTCTCAGTTCAGATGGAATGACATAAGTGCGTTTATAAGCTGGTTTAATCTTTTTATTCTTTGCGTTTTATAACAGCGTTGATCTTGAAATTTAAATATGTATATATTTGCAAAATTATAGAAGAAAGCATAATGAAGGATCGAATAAAAAATCAGATTGAGTTGAAATCACCACTTTCTCGTGTATGGAAAGCATTGACAGATTATCAAGAATTTGGGGAGTGGTTTCGTGTGAAGCTAGATAAGCCGTTTGTGCCAAATCGGAGATGTCAAGGTTTCATTACCTTTCCTGGTTATGAGCAGCATAAATTGGAAATGCTTATTCAAAAAATAGAGCCAGAATACTTTTTTTCGTTTACTTGGCATCCTTATGCAGTTGATAGCAATCGTGATTATTCTAAAGAAGACCCCACTCTTGTTGAATTCAGATTAAGAAAAACGGAACAAGGTACCCTTCTATATATTACAGAGTCTGGGTTTGATGAAATTCCAAGCGATAGAAGGACGGAGGCTTATCGTATGAATACCAATGGTTGGGCAACACAATTAAAAAATATTAAAGATTATGTTGAAAAAAATAGGTTATAATTTTTTGTGTTATTTTTCAAAAAATTTTCTTATGATTTACTGCCATAAAGATTTTTGAAGCATTAAAAGTCTTTGGTAAATAAAAATGAGTTAGGAGCTATCCTAAATTTTTATAACGTTTGTAAGGTTTAGTGTGTCTGTTGAAGAATGATCTCTGTTGCTCAAAGAAGCTTTAAAAATTGTATGATTGAGCATTAGTCCATTGCTTTGATCAAAGCTGGTGCTCTAATAGCACAGGTGGAAACTAGATGATTATGTGACTTTTCAATTAAATAATCTGACTGTATATAGGGGGTATGTTTTCTAGTTGAGTTCATCATATGATCAGAAATTCTCCCCTATCCTGTCTATTTCTATGCAGTACGGCTTTTGCCTTTTCCTTGAATGCGAGTGATTTTTGCAGAGATCATACAGAGCGCGGACTGAACAATACATTCTCTCGCATGACAATAGAAAGAGATCAACCGGTAAATATTACAGGCTCTTTTTTAGAAGAAAAGTATCAACAAGCTATCCGAGGTCATCAGCATGCATTTACAGAACTCATAGCATTGAGTGGACGATCAGAATTAGCGGCATCGTATGTAAGTATTCTTTGCTTTTTTGGGAATCAGCATATTAAGAAAGATGTGGGCTATGCACAGACTCTTGCTGCTCGTTCATTACCCTGGCTGTTACATTCTGAGGATGGCTATGCGCAACTGAACTTAGGTTTGATGCATGCTAAAGGTATTGGTACTCCTGAAGATCTTACAGAATCAACAGCATGTTTTAGACGTGCAGCCGAAGCTGGTATTGCACGTGCACAATATAATATGGGTATTGCATGCGATCAAGGTAAAGGAATTTTAAAGAATACAAGAGAATCTCTTTGCTGGTATGAAAAAGCACGTGATCAGGGATATATACCAGCCATTCAACAACTTCGTACGATGTACGCTCATGCTATTAATGTTGAAAGAGATCTTAACGAGGTTACGCGCCTCTTGCATTTAGAGGCAGAGCATGGAGATATCTCTTCCCAATGTGCTTTAGGAAGTCTCTATTGTACAGGCAATGAAAGTACCTATGGCTTAAGTGTGCCTATTGATAGAGAAAAAGCACTATATTGGTATCAGCGCGCTGCTGAGCAAGGCGATGCGTCAGCCCAATATAATCTAGGGTTACTCCATGTAAAAACAAATAGTGATAGCACTCAACATAAAGCAAGAGCCTTCTCTTGGATACAGCAAGCAGCTGAGAAGCAATTTATAGCTTCTTATTATACTCTGGCTTGTTTTTATAGAGATGGTATTGGCACAGAGCGCAATGATGTTGAAGCAGCAAAATGGTTTTTACTTGGCGCTGAAAATGGAGACGCTTTAGCACAACTTAATTTAGGTGTCGTCTATGATACAGGAAAAGGAGTAACTAAAGATCCTGTACAATCCGTTAAATGGATTCGAAAAGCAGCAGAACAAGGGAATCCTACAGCACAGTACCATTTAAGCTTGCTGTATAAGTTTGGTAAAAATGTAGCAAGAAGTTCTCAGGAAGCATTCCGTTGGAGCCATATGGCAGCGAAACAAGGAATGATTGAAGCCCAATTTAGCATGGGCACATTCTACGATAGTGGAGATGGGGTAGCACAAGACCACAGCGAAGCCCTAAATTGGTAGAGGAAAGCCGGAGAACAAGGACATAAAAAAGCGCAATTTAATCTAGGTAGTATGTACTTTGAAGGGAAAGATGTTCCACGCGATCTTGCTGAGAGTAAACGTTGGCTTACGATGGCCGCAGCACAGGGTGAAGAAAAAGCAAGACTTCTATTAGCACGTATGCAACATGTTGAAGACGAGTATGTTGTACAAATGTGCAGACAATCAGCCGAAAGTGGTAACAGTGAAGATCAATGCAATATGGGAGTGCTCCATTTAACGGGTGAAAGTCCGATCGTTCCCAAAGATCCTAAAGAAGCATTTAAGTGGTTTAAACGTTCAGCAGATCAAGGCTATGCAAAAGGACAAATGAATCTGGGAAAATGTTATGCACAAGGAACTGGAGTTCAGAAGAATTCACAAGAAGCTGTTCGTTTATACAGACTTGCGGCTGATCAAGGAGATATTGATGCTATTGGATACCTTGCTGTTTGTTATTTTGAAGGAGAAGGCGTTACTAAGGATATTATAGAAGCAACACGATTATTCCGTTTTGCAGCTGAAAAAGGATGTAAGAAAGCTCAATCCTTTATGGGTGGTGCTTATTTGTTTGGTCAAGGGGCCGTACCCCAAGATATGAGGGAAGGAGTACGGTGGCTTTTACTTTCGGCAAATCAAGGGGATGCTAACGCTCAATCACTGCTAGGTGAATGTTATCAAGAAGGTATGGGTGTAGAGAAAAGCAATGAACAATCGTTTGCTTGGTATAAGAAAGCGGCGGATCAAGGGCATGCAGGAACATGTATGAACCTAGCTGGTTTTTACAAAAAAGGAATAGCTGTCAGAAAAAACGTAAAAGAAGCAGCACGTTTATACAAGATTGCGGCAGAGCAAGAGAATCCCGAAGCACAATTTTATTTGGCACAATTATACATGAAAGGAGAAGGAGTGCCACGAGATGATAGACAAGCTGCGCATTGGTATCGTGCTGCTGCTGATAAAGGTCTTGCTTTGGCACAATACAATTTAGGAGTTTATTATGAACAAGGTGTGGGCGTAAGAAAAGATGCAGCGGAGGCGGTTCGTTGGTATAGACGCGCAGCAGAACAAGATTGTGTGGAAGCGTGTATGAATTTAGGTATCTGCTACATGAACGGGTTAGGTATCAGACAAAATCCGGCTGAAGGATCACGCTGGTTTCAACGGATTGCGGATTTACAAAAAGTATCTCCCGGTGCTTATGACCATATTATGATGACGCCAGAGACCATAGAGACGGCACGCATGTGTCGTCAACTTGCAGAAGCTGGAAACCCGGAAGCTCAGCATAGTCTTTATTGGATATATAAACTTGGGATGGGGTTACCTCAAAATGATCAAGAGGCCCAAAAATGGTTTAATCGTGCCGCAATGTCACCAAAAACCCATCGCTAATACTTTTTTGCAGGAAGCTACGATAAAATGAAGTATATATGATGGTTAGACGATTAACTATTTATTCTCAGTTTTTTTGCTCTTTATTCATAATATTATCTTGTCTTTTGAGAGCTTCTGCTCCTAGCGATGCGGCTTCTTCTCCTGATGATGAAGCTCACCAGCTAGCAATATTATTGAATAATACTGTTTTTCCGGAAGGATTACCTGCAGAAACAACCCTTTTATGTTTGGATTTTTCTGGATTTCCTTCTGGATATTTTTCTGGAAATAGAGAATCCCTATCAACCATCAGAAAGTATGTAAGCCAAAACTTATTTCAAGATGAACAAGATATATATTTTTCAAAAGATGGATCAACACCAGCTCCTGAGTATAAAAAGTGGATTTTGCATAGAGACGGAAATATAGGGGAAGAAGAAGCTCCCTATCATGTGCTGAGACTGTTTACTAAGCAACAAAACGTAGGCTTAGAAGGTTTAATGGAATTAGTGGATGCAAGCGTTGATTTGGGTCGGCCATTTCGACATATGGCCACAATTATGGTTTTTCCCCTAGATGCTCAAAAGGCAATGGTATACGGTTTTGGAATGTGGACATCTCTCATCAATCAAAGAGCAGTTGTTCCTGGATGGGGACTTCAATTAGCTGCTTCTGATCAGTTGTGTAATCCCAAAAAAATCAAAATTCTTAAAGCAATGAATTACACACGCGAAGTTCCTGCAACACTCAAGATTACTTCTTCAGAGCTGACAAGTATCGATTCTCTTGGGTTAGAAGTTGGCTCTGAAGGGATTGATACGTTAAGTACGTGCCCACCCAAAGCCAAATGTTTTAAAGGGACAGTTATTGCTTCTGATTATTTTCATTTCTCCTTTCATACAAGATCATCTGAGGATACTTTGTCTACACCAATCGATACATCAGTGTTTGTCCAGATGAGAGCATTAGCGCTTGGACTTGAACGATATGCTGCTAGCAAAGTTTTTTCAATCCATCCTCGATTGCTAGTTTTTGTTAGTGAAGAAGAGAAAGATGTAAAACAAATTGAAAGACTTAATGAAGCGCTTGTTACCCTGATCAAAACAAGAGCAAGAGACGATACCGAAGATGGACTTTATTATATTTTCGCGAGTCCTTATGTACGACGCATGTTTGACAAAAAAGAGATCTATTTTTGTGTTGGTTCAGGCAAAAGCTTAAGAAAAAAAGTAAGTTTTCGTGAAGCCATAGCTACCTATAGAAAATATATAGATTTCTCTTTAGATACAAGAATTCGTCTAAACCTTGACGAGAAAATCTATGAAGAGTCAATTCGTTACCTTATCACTTCTCTACCCATTACTTTCGGTGATGAAGAAAAGTATTTTCGATTTGATCGAGGTCGCTGGTTACGTGTGGATAGTTCTCGATTTGAAAAAATCAAGATTCTTTTGCGTCAAAGTAAAATGCTTGCCTCAGAGCTTACTTTACCAGAATATGCTTACACTCATGCTATCCCCCACGTAAGTGGCGGTAAGAGTGATGGAGAAAAAGAATATTTACGAGATTGCCTAGGTAGACTTGGAGATTCTGCAAGTTTTCTAGATTGTACAAATATTCGATTGGGAAGTGCAAAAGATACGTTTGAATTCGGAGATTTACTAATTGAAAAAGACGGACGGATTTATATCATTCACGCCAAAAGAGCAAAAGCAGGAGCTTTGAGTCATCACCGCGAACAGGTAGAAAGAGCGGCTCATTATTTAGCAACAAACTTAAGGAAAGAAGGTTCTCAAGGATATTTTGTGAATACAGCTGTTGGAGATTTTTATTTAAGTATCAAACTATCTGCAACAGAAAAGGACCTAAAAGAAAGACAGAAAGGTTTCCCTGATATTCAACTTGTAGAAGCTGCAAGTCTTCAGGATAGTGTTTTAAAAAATGAAGGAACACGTCCAGTGAAGAGAAAAGAACAACAACGATGGGACTTAAATGAACTACTTCGTGGTATTGATATGTCTTATTTTGAAGAAAATCAACAAGATTTCATTCTTGTTTTGCGATCTCTTCAAGACTGGGTTATGGCTCAGAGAATTGATCTATCCTCAGAAGATAACGAAAACAAAATAAAAGCCTTTCTTTCAAAAGTAGAGAGAGCGTCAAAATTGCAAAAAAAGTTATTTCGAAAAGGACCATTGACTAAGCGAGTTAGAAAAAATGTGGATTTTGTTCTGGCTGTAATTGATGATCGACAAATTGAAGCCTTTAAAAAGAAGGCAACAAGAGAACAAGAAGAAGCAGGAACAATCTATACAAAATCAGAACCTCTCTTTCGACCACAAGATTTATGGGGTCTTGATATGACCCGTACCACCGTTCAAAAGAAAGGATTTGGTTTTAAGATTTTGGTGATTAATGAGAATCAGACAGAAGACTGGGATGCTTTCGGGACAAAATTAGTTATAGAACCAGAAAAATCGGTATCTGTTAATGGTGAGAACGATACAGACACTGATGCCAGTGATAATGAATCAGAACCTCATTAACCTCCTCTTCTCGCTATGCATCTTGTGCAGCCGCATCATCTGTCTATTCTTGGACAAAAGAAGAGAATACCACAATGACTTTTACAGAGGAAAGTGTATCTGGTAAGGGAGGGAATTGCGCTTTCAATGCTACTGGAACGGAAAGAAGAAAAGCTATAAAAGATTTAAAAACCCGTACAAATGATGAGGAAATTCGACAATTAATATGGGCTGATATGCAAGCCGTTAATCCTTCTCTTATAGGAACAGCATTACCTACAAAGAAAGAAGTTGATGCCTTTTTAGAAAAAGAGTTTATCGCCGACAATCAGTATATGTCTTATATAAGATCCTTAAGTAATGAACCTCCTTCAGGTACATTTGTTGCTTTAGCAAGAACTCAAGGTTTTGGTTTGACAATCTTTGCAGCAGATAAAGGAAATCACTTAACACCTGTATGTATTGTTTCCAAACCCAATGCATCGGCACAAGAATATTTTTTATTGCATACGGGTTATGAGAAATCTCCTGGCAGGCATGTGCTAAATCATTTTAATTTATTAGTGCAATCATCGGATGGTCAAAACGAAGCTATTAAAACTGTAACAGCTGCAGGGCGTGGCAAGAAAAAATCAGCTCAAACTCTTAAACAGACATCACTGAAATCATTGATGGCTACTACAAAGTCAAAGGATACGTAAAATTAATAAAAAATTACTAAATGGCTTATTAAGACTATGTTTATTGGATCTAACGAATATTCCTTAGGTTATTCTCGAAAAATCGTACATACGAAAACTGCTAACAAATTGCCTCCGATAATAGAAAGGCTTTTTTCGTTAATTTCTCCCCAAATCATTCGGGACTTTGTTAGATATCAATAGACTTTTTTATGATGATAAAACTTGGCAAAGTAGAATTGATGTTGATAGCGGGGATTACCATTCAGCCTTTCGAAGGATCTTTAAAAATTTTCTTGATATCTAGCACTTAGTGCTATATTATATTCAAGGAATAAGCCTAAAAGAAAATATATAAAAGATTGAAAATTTATAAAAACAGCTGGTTTGACAGGTTTGCACGTAAAAACAATATAGAAGACAAAGATCTAATTATAGCAGTAGAGAGAGCAGAAAAAGGGTTAATAGATGCTGATTTAGGTGGAGGCCTCATAAAACAACGGATTGCTCGTAAAGGGCAAAGTAGTGCAAAAGGATACAGAGCCATCATTATTTTTAAGAAAGAAGATAAATGCTTTTTTGTCTTCGGATACTCCAAGAGTGAAAGAGATAACATCAGTACTGGCGAAGAAATAGAATTTAAAAAAGTAGCTAAAATAATGAGTGGTATTTCAGAAGATAAAATTAGAGAATTGCTGAAAGATTCTAGTTTAATAGAGGTAAAAAGATATGACTAAAAAATATAAGAATGATGCGATGGCTGCTATTCACGAAACGGTGGAAGCATTGCAAAAAGTAGGTGTTATTGACAAGAAAACAATGCGTCATTTTGATGATGCGTGCTTAATTCCTGTTCTCCCTCTTAGTCCTTTGCAAATTAAAAAAATTCGAGAGAAAGAACACCTAAGTCAGAACGTTTTTGCTCATTACCTGAATGTTACTTCTAGCTTGATTAGTAAATGGGAGAGAGGAGAAAAAAAACCTTCCGGGCCTTCTTTAAAGTTACTATCGATTGTTGAAAAAAATGGAATTTCAACATTAGAAGTGTAACGGCTTATTTTGGCGTAATACTAATTTCGCCCTCTAGAGTATTTACGAACTAAATAAGGAAGAGAGTATTTCTCTCTAAAAAGGGTTTATAATTCTTATTTTTTACAAGGTTTGTACTACTTAGTATAAGTGACGGGTTTAATGACAAAATTCAGGATGCTTAGTGTGTCACTTTGTGTCATTTTCAGAAGACGTTTGCAGCAAGTTCAGAAGAGGACTGCAGTATTATCTTTCTCTGCAGGCTTTGCAGAGAAAATGTTTACAATGTATTTCCGTGAGAATCATCCATTAAAAGTTGCTGTTTGGGAGTTCTCCAATAGGGGGTATTTTGATCATCTAACGAAGCTGGTATGAACAAAGGGATCTCCTTACAATAGGTGCTTTTTAGCATTTCTGTACGCCTATCTCCAAGTATTTGCGTATCAAGAGCTCCGAGTCGATATGGATTTTCAGCAAGGAAACCAACTGTAAACTGAGTATTTTTAGTTTTTAATCGAACTGAAATACAACCTTTCGGATCAACCCATATAGATTGACTGGGTTGCAACCAACTTTGCCAGCTTCTCTTTTGAAATTCACTTTCAATTTCGTTTTTAGAATGTTTTTTGCAGAAATGAAATATATTGGGTGCGCAATCCATAAAATACACTAAACGGTTTGATAAAGAATTAAATACGTAGCTGCGCATGTCAGGATGTGTTCGATCTACAAACCATAATTGCAATGCTTTAAAATAGTAATTAGTTAATTCTAAAACAGCATCATTTACTGCTAAATCATCACCATCATCCGTTATTCTTATAATGTATTGCCCCAAACTATTGATACGCTGCAAAACAGTAGCTCTACTAATTAGGTTATTTGTATTAGGGAGAATGAAATCATAACAGTTATTTAACTGTGAGCGTATCGCATCAAAAAAGAGAGGTTCATCAATGCAATCATCTATAATGCTAGTAACCTTATAGAAATCTTTACACAATACTTTAAAATCTGCTTGTTCTTCTGTTGATCCTGCTACGATCTCTGGAGTGATATAATCCACTAAAATACTAATGGCATTGCTAGATGCTTTTTGAAAACGCTGATGCAATTCAATAGCTATAATATCTTTGGGGTAGTTTGATGATAAGTTTATGTTTAGCTGTTCGAGATCAGCTTCAATATCAGATAAAGAAAAAGAGGATTCAGTAACAATTTTTTCAAGTATTTTTTTAGCTGCATTGGTTTTTAGCTTAGTTAAAGTCTTCGTTGCTATTTTTTCAACTCTAGCAATTTTTCTTTTTGCATTATTTAATAATTCTCTATCTTTCTCTAAGTGTTGTTCATAAGAAAGTTCAGAAACCTGGATAGAAGAGCTTGTATTACGTACATTCCTACCAAAAGAATACTGCTCACTAGCAGGAGAATCATTTTCTTCTGTCATTTGTAAGTTCAAGTGTATCTCTGATACGCAATCTCTAATGGCTGGTACAAGAGGAGACGAAGGATCAAGATTTTCTAGACTATGCGTAGCAGCAATATTAGTTACTAAATTTAAATATAAAAATAAAAGCAAAGTGAATTTTTTTATTATAATCATGTTTGTTTTTCACCTAGTTATCTCTGAATGTGTAAATGCTTTCGGTAAAAACAATACTTTAGTTTTTAGGCAATTCATACGTGAATATTTAAAAATTTTTGGCCATCAAATCTCAATTGTCCTTTAGGTGTTACATATCGATAAAGGGTTTGACGCGTAATGGCTAATTCTTTACATAAATCAGCGACTTTAGTTCCAGGCTGGCTCATCGCCGCCTGTGCAAGGCGTAGTTTAGGAATCGTCATCTTATGCGAGCGACCACTTTTGCGACCACGAGCTCGTGCTGATTGTAATCCAGCTTTGGTGCGTTCACTAATGAGCGTACGCTCATATTCAGCAATGCTAGCAAAAATACCAAAAACCAACTTGCCATTGGGAGTAGTGGTATCAATATTGACGCCTTGACCAGTTAGGACTTTTAACCCAACTTCACGCTTTTCGAGATCATCAATGATGGTGAGGAGATGCTTAAGGTTGCGTCCTAAGCGATCGAGTTTCCACACGACTAACGTGTCTCCTTTACGCAGTGCTTTTAAACAAGCATTGAGTCCAGGTCGATCATCCTTTTTTCCACTGGCATAATCTTCATAAATATGTTCTGACAACACACCTGCCGCAAACAAGGCATCTTTTTGCGGATCAAGAACTTGCGATCCATCATCTTTTGAAACACGAGCATAACCAACAAACATAAAAATCCCTTATTTATGCTGCTTGCTTTTGTTCAAGATGCTTTTTGAATTCTTCTAATATCTCGGGATTTTCAAAAATCCATTTTTCAGAGTAGGGGATTTCGGTATAGGGAGTAAGTGTAACTTGTCCATTGTCTCCTTGCGTGACTTTATAACTACTGACACCTTTGGCAAGTTCTCCAAGTGAAACGCGTCTTTTTGCATCTGGTCGTAACATGAATTCGGTCATGATGAATTATTCTTAAAAATGTAAAACTATTTATTACCAATAAAACAAAATGATAAAACACACAAGGTGGGAAACGTCTGTAATAGATACATCCCACCAAATTGTATAAAATACGGCGGTAAACAAACGATCGTTTACAGTACAAGCCAAAGTGACAGAATAAGCATCCTCAAATTTGTCATTAAACCCGTTATTTATACTAAGTAGTACAAACGTTATAAAAAGTAGAAGTTATAAATCTCTTTTTAAAATTCTTTCTCAACTTCAATACCAAGGTTTCTTAAATTATCATCTAGTCTTCTTCGAGCTTCTTCAGATCCGCTAAAAGAGAATATCATTCGACGGAAACGTTTTACCTCTTCAGGATTTCTACGCATTTCTTCTATTACTTTTTCCACTAATAGGTTGAAATTACCCCATGGTGTATCATTAACTTTGCCTAACTCAGGAAAAGGTTTTGGTTCAGCATAAAAAGAAGCTAAGTCTTTCTTAGAAATTGGAATAGAAGCAAATGGTTTAACTAAACTATCAGGCAATGAGGGTTGACGGTCACATGCAGCCTTAAAAATTAGAGAAGCTAAATGCATTAGAACATATTGTGATTCTTGCTTGTATTCTTCGAATGGTCGCCACTTTGAAAGGCTATATCGGAATGGCAAGTTAATTTCCTTCCAAAAGGATTCCACTAAATGACGAATTTGAGAAGGCAACAAAGAAGCAGGTAGGCTTAGTTCTTCTAAAAGTACTCTTAACATCCTTAGCCAAACACCTCCATGCATATTTCCGGCTGGAACATTGGTTGTACCTAATGTCACTGCTTTTAAAGTAATAGCATCCATACAAACCAATGTCTCTGGGGCTTCTTGAGCTTGTTCTGCACCTTCAGCCCAAAGAGCTTGTACCTTTCGATCTAAAGACCACGAAAATAAGCTAACTTCTTTAAGAAGAAGACCATGTTTTGGGCAACTCATCATCCAAGGGAAGCGCCAATGCAAACGTATATAAGCTTGCTTATCTTCATCAATACATGCTTTGCATCCATGCGTTTTTAAAAAGCGTTTTATGGTGAACCACGGAATCCACTCTTCTACGTTCCTATCCATAGGTTTTTTCCGGGAAAGAATCAAATTAAACTGGTACGCATAATTTGCATAGTATCCAGGCATAGGAGCCAAACTATCTATGAGTAAAGGAACATAAGATTGAGCCGTTAAAGCTCTTATTTCAGAAATCTCGATGTTTGTGCGTTCTGCTAATCCCTCTAGTAATCGATAAGGAGGATTAAGATCAATAAGTTCAAATTCTTCTCTCTCTATAAGATAATTAAATTCAAACCCTAAAAACGCAATGGGATCTATATCATAAGCTGCTGCAAGTCGATTAATCCATGAAGATAGAGCCTCATTAGCATAAGGTTTCGGATGAAGTGGCCACCGACCAACCATCAGGATATCTCACGCTCAAATTTTCTACGGCGCTCGGTGGGACTGTCATAATCAGCGATGGAAAGAATTCTAGCATTAATTGACTCTTCTCCTGATTCTATAGCTGCTATAGCGGCTTGAGTTAATAAAGTTGCAACTTCCCCAATTGTTCCCTCGGTACGGGTCAGTATATATCGCGCCATATCTTGGTTATGTAAATGAGAAGGCTGGCGTAAAGGGAAAGAAGCAGAAAAACTTGCAAGCAAAGAAAGAAATTCTTCATTATCATTCCAACGAGGAAGAACAAAAGGTTTGAAACGGTTTTCAAGCTGATCATCTGTTCGAATTGCTCGATAAGCATCTTCTATACCAGCTCCAACTAGGGGGATGCGAAGCTCGTTACCAAGAAATCTTAATAAATTTAAGAACTCATTTCGCAATGGTGAACCACCAGCTAACATATTATGAAGCTCGTCTATGACAAGCATTCTAACTTTTGTTAGTCTCATTAATCTTAATGAAAGACGCTCTAGATCAGAAACACGCATCCTTGGCATAAGTGGAGAGTTAAGAGCGTAAAGCAACATTGTATAAAAACGACCAATCGAAGGATCAGAGGGCATTTGCACGACCAAAACAGGAATTATTTCTTGTTCCCCATCTTCGCTAACGTAAGATAAATGTTGCCGCCGAAATCTTTCTATAATCATTGATTTGCCATTATTCGTTGGCCCAATAAGTAACATATTCTGCATGCGTTGCCTGTCTGGCCAAGTAAATAAATCCTCCAATTGTTCAATAGCTTGGCGAGCCCGAGTATAACCAATCCAACGGTCTGCTCTGATACGTGCAATTCTCTCTGAGCTAGGTAAGAGTGCTGCAGCTTGCGCTGTAGGTGTTAGATGGGATAAGTCCAAAGCATTCTCATTCGTCATCACCATTCCTCTATTTCATCAAAAAGTTTTATGGATCTGGATTTTGAAGTTGATAAAGAATCAACTGGTGGCACCAGCAAAGAGCCTTTGTCTGTATTTACAGACGAAGACTCTAAATGCTTTAAACGAGTAACAGTACGACGCGCTGACTTAGTTTTAGTGATCGCATTTTTAGCTATCTCTCTCATTTTTTGTATGCTTTTAAAAATTGCTTCTTCGTCTATAGATTTTTTACCTTCATCTTTCAGTTTTTTAACTGCAACTTTATGCTCCCAAAGAGTTACAGCTGGGTTAGAGAACGTCCGATACGGAACTTCTATATAATGTGATTCTTTTGGATGAAGAACGTATATTCTGCTTAAGTCTCTTGGATCACGGCGAATGATAAATATGTAGCCACGATTCTTTTCATTAATCCATAGTTTAAGAGCTGGACTCATATAAGCAATATGATCAATGACAAACCCTTGTCGTTGAATTCGTCTACGAACTATAGGTAAAAAATCGACCAAAAAGGCTTTGGGATTACTCACTCTAAAAATCGCTTGTTCCGAATTTATAGATCTATCCCAACAAGCCGCAGGCGTCTCTTTAATCCCAGAATGAAGAGAGGAATGGTAATAGGAAATAGCAGATACAAACCATTTTTCTAACTCTAAAAGAGTTAAAGAAGCTTTTTTCTCCGAGTTATATTGGCCTTTCTCAACCACATTAGAAAATGTGGTACCAGGAAGCTCATGAACCATTTTCATCAAGGTCCCTATAACTCTTTCGACGATTCCCCCATAATGTGGAGTTCTAACAGGTCTGTAACTAATTTTTATACCATGAACCTCACAACCACGACGCAAAGCCTCGCTATGAAATTCTTTTCCATTATCAACATAAAGAGATTTTGGTTTTCCTGACATAGGCCATTCAGTTTCAATTCCTAGGCTTTCTAGCCAGGGACGTTTATCAATAACAGCATGAGCCAAACAAAGTCCTACTGATACGGCAGAAGGAGGTTCAAGAGTTAAACAGAATCCAACAATACAACGGCTATAAACATCGATGGCAATTGTTAGCCAAGGCCGACCTATAGGCTGACGCGTGTGAAAATCAACGATAATTAAATCAACGGGAGTATGGTCTATTTGTACAACATCTAATATCCCTTTGGTTTCCGGAAAATGACCTTCTAGTGGATTTAAATGCTTGGCGGCTTCTTTTCCTTGTCTTTTTTCAAGTATGTCATGTTGTTTTAAAGTATTAATCCGAGATCTTATTGTATTGAGTGAGGGTGAAGAAAGGTTAGCTTTTCGGCAGCGTTCTTTTATTGTTCTCATTAAAACAGCAACGCTGAGTCTTTGATTGGTAAGGTAAGTATCAGCTATAGCCATTGAAATAATTGATTCAATATTGCTAGGTATGCGACCGCAACCTCGCCCTCCATCTGATTTTTTGGGGGCTAAAGCAGGAACAGAACTTCCGCTTTCTTTCCAAATTTTTACTAGATTGTAAATTGTTCTTTCTGACAGCCCAAGCTTTTGAGCTGCGTCCTTTGCTATTCTTGTAGAAACAGTTTTATGTTGGGTAAGAGGAGCAATAATTTCGGCACGACGACGTGCTTCTGCCCAAACCTCATCAGGCAATTTAATAGTGCCACTTTCTTCTATGAGCTCATTTGAAGACATCTGAGTCTAATGTCCACTGCATAAGACTTCCGATATAATTATATACTACTGAAGAGGCCTCCTGGTAAATCCTGCATTCAGAAGTGAAGTGCGATTTGGCAAATTGATTGCCTTTCTACTGCAAATGTCTTCTGAAAATGACATCCACTAAATTATAATTTAGGAGACAGCTATAAATAAAAATTTTCAGCTGCCATTTGTCAAAGACGAGTTCAATTTTCCATATATCATTTTCAAAAGCTGATCGTGTAATGCCGAAAGAAGGTTGGGATAAAAGGTTCAGTTCATTTTCCAATATCTAAATGAGTATAATGTATTTTTAAAGTATCTTTCATGTGTGCCAGGCAATTACACAAAATGAACTTCCTATGGTAAAAATAACATTCATTGCACTTGTTTATGACAAAAAATTGTAAACGGCCAAATTATATTGAGCTAATTTAGCCACATTAGTTTTCTCTAAAGCAATTTGTCTATTTCATATAACAGCAAGCTAGCAAGTGGATGGACTATAAGTAGTATAACATTAAAATTATAAGACCGCGTCATGATAACAATCTGATTGGTTTTCATGAGAACGGCAAGCCAATGGCCCTATATCGACATTAGAAGCATATGAATCAAAACATTTTCCAAAATAATCCGGATAGTAGCAGAGAGACTATTTACTTTTAAATTTGCTGTAATTAGTTTCTTGAGCTGACTAGCAATTAGGTTTATCGGATAAGCTAACACACACTTAAGTAATACTCTAGAAGTGAAATTTTTTTCAATTTTCACGTGCTGCTTTTAATGAAGGCTTTTTGTATAATTTCAGCAGTTTAGATTTTTGAGACACAACTCATGAAATATCTACCAAGAAAGACTTTCTTAATTGCGTTTTTAGTATCTTCTTTCGTTTCTCTGCTACAGGCTTCGTATCCTGCTGATGCAATTGAAGAAAGATTTGTACAACAACACACAACAACATTAACAATAGCAGGGTCAGATCCAAGCGGTGGAGCAGGAGTTTTAGCAGTTAGAGAGAGTGAGCCTTCAATCTTTTATTTTAGTCAAGAGGACATGCAAAAAACAGGAAGGCGTAATTATATTAAAGTGGAACCGACATATTATCGTAATCCTTATTTTTTTTTAATGGATATGGTTAAATTAATTACGAGATTTGTTTTAATTAGCCAAATAATTAGATATAGCTATGCACAAAGTAATAGTCAAAACCAAAAATTATGCTACGAAGGAGGATTTTGTAATAATCCAGCGAGTCCATATGAATTTTGTAAGGATTATAAATTAACACATGCCTCTAGAGTGATATCAAATTGGCCAGGACAGGATTGTTTAGTGCCAGTTTATGATACTGTTACTGCAAGCGGGAATGATTTTTATTATGGAGAAGAAGGGAAAAGGTACTTTTGTAAATGCAAAAAGGTGGAAGAAGCTATTGACTGTCGTCTTGGAAATCGATGCATTTCTATTATGTATAAGTGGATGGCTTATATTGGTAGTAGTTCTACTGAAATAGGACAAAGTAGAATTGGTGAGTGTGTTCCTTATAGTACAAGTGATGAGCAATCGTCTATAACGTATGTGCATGATGATGGCAAAAAATGCTCATACAAAAAAGTTCAAGAAAAAGTTTTTTGTCCACCTACTGATATCTATATTCCTATAGGAGATCCTGTGATTGATTATCAAAATTGTATGGATTACACATGTCATAGCTCTAAATTTACTTTATTTCCTCAACTTGCTTCTGAATTGGCAGCTAGAGAAGAATGTAAAAAAACGATTACAGGAACAATGATAACAACTTTTATACATGCAGATAGAAGTAAGATAGATATTCCTACACCTCCCAGACAATCTTTTGATGTAGTCTTAAAGCATCTGTGTTATAGAGTTGAAAATATTGATGATAGTAGGATTTTGGAAGACCTCCAATTGCTTGTAATTAATAGTGATAACCTATGTAGATTAGAACATGCAGCGCCGATTAATAAAATATCACCTAACGTTAAAAAAGAATCGATTATAAGAAAACCCGGAGCTTGGCAACATGATGACTGCCAACATCTATCTTGGCGCTTAGTGGATTACTTTATAGAGACTAGTTCTTCGTGTCATAATTATGAACCAAGAGCTTCTTCTATACATGTCTATAAGAGCGTAGAAAAATGTAATCATAGAAAATGCCGTATTACCACATGGAAATGGTGGGCTAATATTGTTACGAATAGTCAGCATGACTATGAAAGACCAACGGGAGATTGTATAAGTAGTAATGATCTTTCTATATCTTCTTGCTCTGACGGCAGTGAAGAAACGTATAGTGGAAATATTTTTGGAGATCCTGTATGTTTTAATACGAATATTCCAAAAGATGAAGCGTTTGACCAATGCTAAGCTACAATTTTGATTCCTGTAATAAACTCTAAAAGGACATTTCTATGGTGCTGTTTTTCTGATGGGTTTTCTTGTGATTTATGAAGGATTATCCGCTATATTTCTTTCCAATTAACAATTAAAGGAAAGCACAAAATGAGCGTATTAGTCGGAAAAAAAGCCCCTAATTTCAAAAGTATGGCAGTTTTTAAAGGAGAATTTAAAGAAATTAGCCTCGAGGATTATGCTGATAAGTACGTAATCTTATTTTTCTATCCTCTTGATTTTACCTTTGTTTGCCCAACAGAATTGCATGCTTTCCAAGAAAAGCTCTCAGAGTTTGAAAAACTAGGAGCTGTTGTTTTAGGTTGTAGTGTTGATAGTCATTTTTCTCACAAGGCTTGGCTAGATACTCCCAAAGAAAAAGGAGGCATCCAAGGAATAGAATATGGCTTGGTTGCAGATATTGGTGGAAAAATAGCTAAAGACTACGATGTTTTAAGTGATGAACACATTGCATACCGAGGATTATTTCTAATTGATCAGCAAGGGATAGTTCGTCATCAACTGGTAAATGATTTACCATTAGGGCGTAGTATTGATGAGGCCTTACGAATGCTGGAAGCATTGCAGCATGTAGAAAAGCACGGAGAAGTGTGCCCAGCTAATTGGAATAAAGAGAAGCCAGCTATTAGTCCTACTCATGAAAGCGTTTCTTTGTACCTTGAAAGATTAGCAAGCTAAGTAAGAGAAATAACTCGGTTGTAACTAGCCGAGTTTTCTTAATTTTGCAATTACCGTACAGCTATAAAATACGGCTATATTTTTCGTATGCTTTTATGACATCTCAAAGTTAGGTTTAAGTCTGTTGCTACATATGCATGAAAAACTAGTGATTTCCGTATGCTCTCTTCTGATTTTTAAAATTTCAAATAGTTTCTTTTTCTGTCCTCTAAAAACATAAGTTTTTTTATTGCGGGATTTTTAGAAAAAGAATGGTGTATTTCTAAAATAAGAGCATGTTGATTTTTCAATTTGAAGATTTCTGCTTGGTTCAAAGTAAAACTAGACCATATTTCTCCTGGATTTAAAACTTTTGGTAGCTCAGAACTTTGACTACTAAAACTTAATATATATGGATTTGTATGTCTCTTGCTTCTTTTAAAGAAATAATCCTTGATATATGGCTGTATAGCTACAAATTTAAGCGTTGTTGGCATTTTTCCCATATTTACAATTTCAATCGCAATGCCCTTTTTGTCGTGAGAATATGCATTTTTTTGATCAAGGATTAAATATTTTCCAGATGGATCTAAAGCCATATCTGTTTTTATTTCGATACGAAGTCTCGGTTTTTGATAAAACCACTTAGCAACATCCCAAATAAACACAATTGTTGCGACACAAGCGGCGTACATTCCAATAAGATCTTTAGCATCTCCCATTTAAATTCTTCTCCTAATAATAATTATCTTTAATTCTATATTTCAAAGAAAGGTGAATTTGGCAAGGTAATGTTTAGATCTTTCAATTTTTAGGTGGTTATTTTCTTGTTAAAGAGCTATACTTGTGCGGTAGTATTCATATAATTAAAATAAAATCATGAAAACTCATTTGGAAGCATATAAAGAGGCAATTATAGAAGAAATTGCTAAAATTCATGCTTTAGGTCTGCCAGTTTATCAAAGCAAAAATGGATATATCGTCGCTATTTATCCAGATGGGCGCGAAGTAAAACTCCAAAAAGAAAAACCTTATATTAGACCTTTGCATGTCGCTTGCGTCTAGAAAAACTTTAACGATTATCTCTGGGCCAAATGGTTCAGGAAAGACAACCTTTGCTAATAAAAACTATTCTGAATTAATTGGAAGAAAATTATTTCTAAATGCTGATCTTATAGCAAAAGAATTAAGCCCAAACGACGTAAATAAAGCTGATATATTAGCGGGTAGAAAGTTCTTAGTAAAACTTGATACCTGTCTTTATGGTAATGATTCAATGGTGATCGAAACAACTTTGGCTGGGAAAAGTCTTCTTCGCAAAATTGAGATGGCACAGAAACAGGGATTTTTAGTGAGATTAGTTTTTCTATGGATTAAAACTATTGAATTATGCGATTTTCGTGTGAAGTTACGAGTCACACTAGGAGGACATAATATTCCATTAAACGTGATTGAACGTCGGTATGTGAGAGGCCTTGAAAATTTACCCACATATTTAAGCGCAGTTGATGAATATGAGATTTTTGAAGCCAGCGAAATGCCCATCCTTATTCTTAACAAAAGTATTAATTCATCCATTCAAGTTACGGATGAGTCATTATTTGATGAATTTCAAGCTGTAATAGGATTACCAAGCTTGCATATCCAGTGAAAATCGAGCAGTAATTCTAGTCTAAAATGCACAACAGGCATTGATGTCATTTTTCAAAAAGAGGTTTGATTTTTTAAATCTAAGCTCTTAACTGCTGATTTTCTATCCTTCTCAGTGAGTTTTTCTACAAGCTACTTAAGTTAATAGCTACATAATCTCCATTTTGTGATTTTTCAAAAACTTTTAGTTTATTTTCATATTTTGAAAATAAGAATTTTATTAACCCGGCTTGTCCTTTATCAAAAGTTGCAAAGGCATCACAATAATGAAGACCAGATAAAGAAATTTGAAAATCTGAAATTGTATTCAGTTCAATCTCAACCTTTTTCGTGAGTCCAGGCAGAATTATTTTTCCTTGTGATACATTTTTGAGTAATAACTCTGCTATTAAAAACATATATAACGTTGGTAACTCGGTTTCTAAATCTGTTATTTCTTTAGTAATGGCTGGGGTTTCATAGCAGTTTATTAGTTCGTATGACTTGCCTTTGATATATATGACATAACCCCCATGTAATGAGCATTGATACCCATCAGTTATTAATTGCTCTAGCTCACTTTGTAACCCACTTAAAGAAATGCTTGTTGTTGAGTGATTTTTTTGAGTTTGATCAATTATTTCTTGTTTAGCTTTTGTTCTTGCAGTTCTTTGAGAGTCATGAGCTGCTTCTATCTGATATTGATTTGGATGTGTACCTTCTAAATAGGCTTGCAGTTGCTGTTCATGGTTTTTTTCCTCTTTTAGAGTTATAGTACCATTTTTAAATTCCTCAATTAAGATGTAGTGAGAAGATTGCATCATCTTGAGTTGATTGTTTTTATAGTATTCGCTTGTTTGTGCATGGTGTGGCTGGGATTTTAGATTGCCTGGAAAAATCTCGTCTATTACATAATCATGAATAAAGCGATCCCATCCAGAAATGGGAAATTCTGCATCTATAATGTTTATCTTATTTGCATTTACAATCCCTTCTTTAGATCTAGAGAGGAAACTTGTATCAAATATCACTTTGTTTTTCATTGCTTTGGTTTTAATTTGTAAGCTAGGTGATCCTAATTATTCTTTGATGCATTTTACAAGTAAAATGAGTCTCAAAAACGAGGAATTTTGGGATTAAAATTTGTCAGACTCGTGCAAAATACAAAAGTTTAAGGTTACTTTCATACAAAGCTAAGACAGGGTTTTTATATGGATAATTGTCTTAATTTGTGTTACCTGTATGTTGGTATCTTGAGTGAGCAATATTATGGTTTTTTATAGCAATAAATTGATAATTATTTTTGTAAGCATCTTTGCTTTTCTTTGGAGCGCTGATTCAGAGGAAAAAGATAATCTAAAGACACCAGAAAAAAAGCCAACAGCTATTTTCTCCGTCCTTACGCCAGGAGAAGTTGTCTCAAAATTACAATCAGAGGTTCTTAAAAAAGACCGCTTTATCTCTGTTTTTGGAGAAGCAACTGTTGAATCATGGGGATTTGATTGGGAGGAGTTAGAGAATCCGGACATATCCTTTGCTGATTCTTCGAGAATTTTTACCATGAGCAAATTGCATGAAAAATTAACAAAAGCGGCAAGAACTCGATTTGATGAACCCTTTTCAGATTTGTATGCAAAATTCTTAACATTGCGTGGTCGTATCACGGTTGTTCATGCAGTGAGACTTGAAGCAATTGCAGATGAATACTTTCATGGAATCTTTCCAAGATCACTTGTAGACCATGATACAAAGGATGGTGGGGTTCAGCTGGGCACTAAAGCAAAAGTAACGTTGGCAACAGGTGAAGAGCGAATATATCATATCAAGACACATTCTGATGGTCGACTTTCGGAAAAAAGCTCAGCTCCAAAACGTATTAATCCTCAAGAATTGCTATGCTATAAAATACTTGAATACATAGGTTTTGGGTGTGAATCACATTTTTTACAAAGAAGTGCAGAAGACGTTTACATAGCAACATTAAATGCAGGGCACGGTGGAAGCTTTGATATGTTCGTAAAAGCGACTGGTCGTTTAGGTACAGGAGATAATGAAGCATATGGACAAACTTTATGGGGATTACTTCAAAATGTTCATAAAGATCCGAGACAAAATGATTGGAATGCAGTAAGGGAACTGATACACGATGATGCAATCGCCCAAAACTTTTTAGTTCAAATGGTTTCGTTGGACATGCTTACTCGCATACTTCGTCTTCATGATTTGCTTAATAACACAGAAAATTTTGGTTTTTTTAAAACCGGCGAAGAAAAACCAGCACTAAAAGTTATCGATTTTCGTATTACCGATGGAGAAAATTTTTATGTAAATTTTGAGCATTTTGGTGGTTTTTTAGAAGGCAATGGGTTGTACAATTATGTGGGTTCACATCGGACAATGCGATACGTGCTCCATGATAGACCTCGAGCAGAAAGAGTTGAAACAGCTCTGCATATCTTAACTCAAGGGCCTTTGATGCAATTACATCAACATGTGGAACGGGCTTATAGAGACGTTTGTGAATATATAACAAATACAGACGTTTTTGCAGATCATCTTGCTGAACTAATGGAAAAGCTCAATACTTTTCATGATGCAATACATCAAAATATTGATTTCTTTGTGCAGAGGTTACAATCATGGGAACCAGAAGTAGCTTGACCAAACAGAAATAGAGAAAAAACTCAGTAACGAACAAGTTCACAAAACCCTTCTCGGATAGAAAACCTGTTATATGCATCAATGGTTTCTTGCTTTAGCTGAAAAGGACGATGATCATAGACCTCAAGGCGTAACCAGGAGACTTCTTGCTCTAAATCTGCATCAGAAATAGGTTTATACCACGTTCGTTGTTCCGCATGCCAGCGATACTGACGATTTTTAAGTTTATCTTTTGATTCAAAAGGTGTGTTGAGTGCCCAAATCTTTAAATCTGGAGTTTGTGCCGCATCAACAAGCTTTTTAAAAGCTTTGATACCGGATTCAGGTAAATCTAATTGCAAGACAGTGAGTAATGCATGACAGTCAATGACCGCACGATGTCCATTAAAATGAAATCCGGCTCTATAGAGAAGATGTTCAAGGGCTGCGGATCCAAAACCTTCTTCCCTCCAGGGTATTTGTGAAAACGAGCAAGCCCAAGCTTTTTCTTGAAAGAAGGGAAAACGTGCTTCCATAAAACGCCGGTCAAACGTGGCATTATGGGCAATGATAAGTGAGACATCTTGAACAAGTTCTTGTATCTTTTCGCTGTTAAAGTTTCTTCCTTGCACCATTTCATCTGTTATTCCATGAATCTTTGTCGATGCTGGTGGAATAGGAATGCCAGGGTCTTCTAACTCATCATATGATTCTAATACCCGATAACCTTGTCCTGTTTGAGGACAATACTCAGCAATGATGATGCCGATTTCGATGATTTTGTCTTTTTGAAAATCTGTGCCGGTTGTTTCGACGTCCAAAAGCGCGGCTTTTAATAATGGAGTAGAGGAGGGGGCAGAGTTGTAAAACAATGGAGGAATAAAAGGCCGAATGACTTTATGATTTTGATTTTCAAGCCAGGCAATAACAGATTCTAATTCAAAGGGTTCAAGTGGCGATGAAGTCATGTGATATGAATTTTTCTTAGTCGATTAAAAAACAATCTACCAGTATTTTTGAAAACTTACATCGTAAACAATGTCAGAGAAAAATAAGATCGTATAGCGCAAATACTAAGAAAAAACTACGATAAAATTACATATATTTAACCCTGCCTATTCTTCGGGCATTAGGTTCAAGTGAGCGAAAATCTTGATTTTCTCTATTTTATCCTGAGTTTATCCCATTATTTACACACAGTTTCTGTGGATAATTTGAGATGTTACATAAGTGAGGTTTTGCTTTTTAAAGATGGGTTGAATTACAGATGTGGGGCAAATGCGAACTGGGAAGCTAAAAAGTCAGGATGCTAAAACTGAACAGTCTTAAATTATTTCTCCTTTTTCATCATTATGATAATTTTTGAACAAGATTTGCT
>JACCDO010572874.1_pt1 | contig 26620 bp, 22 predicted proteins | sample 7446101 | NCBI WGS metagenome assembly JACCDO01 (sample SAMN15323440, study PRJNA562643) | freshwater metagenome | isolation source: river surface water | place: USA:Blue River Watershed | collected 2017-08-16 | reverse complement strand
TTATAATATATAAAAATATATAATAATATATTAAAATGGGAACTAAAGGTTTTTATGCGTTGTTGTATAAAGGTCAAATATATGTAATATATAATCGGTATGATTCATATCCAAGAATATTGGGTAAGAGTTTATTAGAAGAGTATAGTAAATATACTATTCAAGAATGGCGAAATTTATTAACTAATTGTCTTATTATTGATTCTAAAGAAAAATATAATCAATATATTGAAAATAATGCTAACGTAAAAGAGAATTTATATCATTATTTTAAAAATAATATAAATGATAATGTATTACATAAAAATATTTTTGAAAATAATGATATTGAAAATATGGATTATGATACATTCGGTTATTTATACGATACTTCATATAGTATTGAGAAAGTGATTCAATCACAATTTCTTTTTACAACACCTGGAGATTCATATTATATGCCTGAAGATTACATTCCGTATGATTCAGAATATGGATATATATATGATTTAGATAATGAAAAGTTTATATATAAAAACATAAATAAACATTATGAATATACATTTTCATATTACCAATTACCTAAAGAAATTATTGAACAAAATATTAATTAAAATCAAAAATTATTATAATTTGGGCAAACACTTGTAATACCTATTTTTTAGAAGAAACATTTGAAACATATGATTTGGAAGAAGTATTTGAAACAATAGATTTTGAAGAAACAACTGATTTGGAAGAAACATTTGATTTAGAAGATTTATTAGAAATAATGGATTCAGAATCGCTATCAATATTATTATACATTTTTGAATTTTCACGAAGCGCAATAGATTTAATGGGTGCTAATTCATCTTTTTTCTTACTTTTATTTTTTTCTTCTTCTAAACGAGCACGCAATTCGGCAATTTCGCGTTGTTTTGCTTCTAAAATTTCTTGTTGTTTCTTCATAAAAGAAGTAGATTTAGTAAGTGTTTCTTCGTATTCTTTTTTAATTAACTCGCGTTGATTAGATAAATTATTTCCATAAACCATTGATTTATTAGAAGGTGAATCTTTTATTTTAGCAAAAAATCGCGTAATATATAATAATTGTGTTTTTTCTTTATTAGCATATATTTTACGTTGAACAGAAAAAGTTTTATTTCCTTTACCTGCTAATACAATATAATCTTTGGCTACTTTTCTTAAATAACCACCCATTCTATATAATTCCATATTTTTATCAGTATTATAAGTAATATATGAAATATGAACATTTTTCGGTAATAATTCAAGTTCATTATTATCAACTTCAGTATAATTGCGAAGTTTTTCATCAATGGCTTCACGAGTTTGAATTAAATCAGTAATTGTTTTTGTTGGTTTTGTATAATCATCATCATTTAAGCGAATAGTATTAGATTGTGAGTTTTTAGAATTACCATAATGAAATGATTTTAGGTTACGTTGAGCTAAAATCTTTTTAAAATGTTGTGATGTTTTTTTGTCACTTCCTTCTAAATTAATAACTTTAATATTTGAGTCCATTTTTTAAATATAATATAAATATATGTATACTAATTTAATATATTAATTTTTTTATTAAAAAATAAACATAATATGATAAAAATCTTATTAAAAAAAAAATGAATTATATTTTTTTATATTTTAGATAATTTAAAAAGATAATTATAAAAGTACGTAAATTACAATAAAATATTGTAAAATAACGTAAATTATTTTGCTAAAGATTAATTAATAATTAAAATGAGTTACGATAACAAAAAAATTGTTGATAAAACATTTGATAAAAATTTTATTAAAGTTCGTCAAAATAGTTGGAAAAAAAATAAAATTATGGATAATGATACTAAAAAAGATTTTTGCTATAAAATGTATAATGATTGGGTGCGTAAAGATTCACCAGTTGATATTCCTGTATTAATTATGGATAACGATAATTTACTTAAAAATAAAGATGTTGATATTATTCCGCGACTATATTCAAAATATGCTCAAAAAAATATATATCTTCCATTTATATTTGTAAGTAGAAAAAATAAGTATAGTTCATTTAAAAAATATTTTAGAGCTCTTTTAAATAAAGATATTCCTACTTCAACTGATTTTAAAAATCTTTTAATTCAAAAAAAAGATTTTGATAAAAATCAAAATTTATTTGAATCTATTAATGTTTTTTTATATACATCATTTTTACTTAAACAATTTGCTGCTGTAATGAATATTATTCCACATTTTTATTCACCTATTAGTGATGAAACAAAATATTATTTTTATATTCTTTTTGATTATATGAGAAGAGAATGTATTCGGTTTAATAAACCATTAATGAAAAATGATGTTATTGAACTAATTAAAAAATTAGCTTCACTAGAAAATAAAGTATTAACAAAAGTATTATTTTTAAATACTTTTGAATATATTGATGAAGCTATTTTTAATCCATATGTATCATTTAATTTAATCACTGAAAATAAAGTATTTAATTTTTCATTAATTAAAGATACGATTGATACTAATAATTATACTGATGCTGATAATAATATTATATTTTTTAAAAATATAGTGATTAATAATGTTCATATTAATAATAATATTAATAATAATAATATTTTTAATAATAATAAAATAATGAATAATATTCAATCAATTGTAGTAAATGCTTAATATTATATATCATATTATATAATATTATATTGTATAAATATATTATATAAATATATTATAAAAAATAGTATAAAAATACGAATTAAAATAATGGATAAAAATATCCATCATTATAAAAATAGTTACTATATGCTGGTTGATAATAAGGATCTTGAATAGTTGAACTCCAAATTTGATTTGGAAAATATGGTATTGTATTAGGTGCATGAGAAAAAAAATTTAAATGTCGTCCTGATACTTCAGGTTGATATAAAGCATAGGTTGGAATTAAATTGCTATCTCTTGTTGATAATATTTTATTTTCTCCTGAATTATTCATAATAATATCTTGATGTTCATCGTGATTTAAATCATTAACAGTTAAATAATTTGAAATATTAAAATGTTCGTAATTATTTTTTTTATAAATCATAAAAATTAAATATATGATGATTAAACATAATAATATCATAAAATAATCCATTTTTAATAATAAAAAAATATGTAAATTATATAAAGTATATTTAAAATATAAACTATCATGAAGATAGATTTTTTTTTAATCTTGATTATTTAATTCATTTTCGTCTTCTTCAATATTTTCTAATAATGTTTCTAAAGTTTGACGCATTGACGATAATGGTTTTTTATACTTATCTTTTAATTTCTTTTTCTTTTTTTCTTCTTTTAAATCAAAGTCAATAATAATTGGTGCGTATTTTTCTGTTTGATCTTCTTTATTAAGATTATCTAAATTTTCAATAAATAAAAAATAATTTTTAATATATTCATATAAAGTTTGTTCTTTTCCATTTTTTAAAATAAGTATACCTGAATCGTAATTTATAAAAGTTCCTTGTTTTATTATATTTTTTGTTTTAGAAATAAGTGTTATTAAATAATTACTTTTTTGAGAATTATTTTTTAAAAAATTAAATATTTCATTATATTTATCATGATTTATATATAAAGCATATTTAATTTTTTTATTATGTTTTTTATAAATATCATATAAAGATTTCATATTTTATTTCTATCTATAATTTTATATTTTATATAAAATATATAATCTATATTTTATTATTTATTATTTATTATTTATTATTTATTATTTATTATAAATAGAATATATAAAAATATGGCAGCTTTTACAAAAAGTTATCCAAATCCTTATTTTCAAAATATATTATCAAATAGTTCTTTTATACCTATTTTTAATGAATATAATACTTTAATAAACAATCATACATTAAATAATGTTACTAATTTAGCTGAAATAACAAGATTAGAAAGATTATTAAGTAATGAGCTTTTTAATATTATTGAATTAAATAGTAGAAATATTACAACTTTACCTAAACTTGGTAGTGGTATATATGGTACAGCTGTAAATATGGGAAATGGAACAATTGTTAAAAATCAAAATACATCACAATTATTTTCAGTATTTAAAGAATCATTGATTCAACAAAAATTATCTTGTGACTCTTTATATGGTCATACTATACCATATGTTTTTTCATTAAAAAAACGTGCTAAAAAGATATATAGAATTAATATGGAAAAAATTGATAATTCTATATATATACGTTTTGACAACTTTTTAAATGAATTATCTTTAAATACAGTATTAAATAATAAAGAAAAAATTATAATATTATTTAAAAAATTAATTGGATTATCTGTAGTATTAAATCATTTTCAAGATACATATGGTTTTATACACAATGATTTAAAACCAGATAATTTTTTTGTTTCAAGAGATATAAGCAATTTAGATTTATCAATAGTTGATACAAATATAAAAATAATTGATTTTGGATTAAGTGGTATTAAAGAAGGTACTAATTATATAATTTCTCAACCAGTTATGCTTGAAAATTGCGATTTAGTATTTTATTCTAAATTAAATAATAAAAATTATTCTGATACATCTGATTTTATTTATTTAATAACTTTTATGATAAAAACACCTATATATAAACCATTATTACAAAATATTTTTGGAACATATTATAATAAGTTTGAATCTTTATTTGATGCTAACATAGATTATAATGGAACTATTTATAATATTCCAATTATAAGTATATTAAATGAGTTTTCTCTTATATCCCATTATTTACAATTTGTTGCTAGTAAAAATGAAAAAGTAATGAAAAAAGTTTTTGTAAAAATATATAAAATAAATTATCATAAACGTGTATTAAATCTTGAAGATACAAAAATATTAAAAAGATTATTTATTGATTTTTATGATAAATTTTTACCATCAAATATACAACAAATTTTTAATTGGTATATAACACATTATTTATCACCAATTTCTACATTAATAGTTCCTTCTGTTACTACTACTTCTACACCAGGTTCTTCAACACCAAGAGGTTCAGCACCACGTGGCTCAGCACCACGCGGCTCAGCACCACGTGGCTCAGCACCACGCGGCTCAGCACCAAGAGGCTCAGCACCAAGAGGTTCAACACCAAGAGGTTCAGCACCAAGAGGTTCAGCACCAAGAGGTTCAACACCAAGAGGTTCAGCACCACGCGGCTCAGCACCACGCGGCTCAGCACCACGTGGTTCAACATCAAGAGGCTCAACACCAAGAGGCTCAGCACCACGCGGTTCTACACCACGTGCTTCAACGCGAAGAGGTTCAGCACCACGCGGTTCAGCACCAAGAGGTTCAGCATCACGCGGTTCTACACCAAGAGGCTCAGCACCACGCGGTTCAGTATCAAGAGGTTTAGAAACAGTACATTTAACTCCTTATTATACTCCTGTAGGAAAAATATAAAAATAAGTAAATTAAATATAAAAATAAGTAAATTATATTTATATAAAATAGAAATAATATAAAATCATATAAAATAAATGTCAAGAAAAAGTTGTCCAAATCCACTTTTACAAAATATATTAGTTCAAATAAATAATAATCGTCAATATTCTCAAATTTATAATAATTATAATCATTTACTAAACGAACATTTACGAAATAATATAAATTTTAATAGATCTTTTAGATCAATTAAAAATCATGAAATAAAATTAAATCAAATTATTCAATCATTATTATTAAGAAATAATACACAATTAACTGGAAAAAAATTAGGTGAAGGTTCATATGGTAAAGTATATAATCATGGTAATAAAATTGTAAAAAATCAAAGTAGTAATGATGTATTTCAAGTATTTAAAGAATGTTTAATTCAAGAAACATTATCTTGTGACCAATTATATGGAAATTGTATTCCTTATATCCATCAATATAAACGTTCTATTACTCCTTCCTTACGAATCGTAATGAATAAAGTAAATTCAATAAAATATGAACGCTTTGATCATTTTTTAGATCGCTTAGGAAAAAGTAGTTATAATAATGTTGAAAAAATAATAATATTTTCTAAAAAATTAATTGGTTTAGCAACAGTATTAGACCATTTCCAAAATACTTATGGTTTTATTCATAATGATTTTAAACCGGATAATTTTTATGTAAATAAAAATATGGACCCTAATCCAAATAATATAAATCAAATTGATACAGATATTCAACTGATTGATTATGGATTAAGTGGTATGAATAATAGTCAAACTGGTTTTGTTGTAGTTCAACCATCAAATATTGCGGATTGTGATATGATTTATTATTCAAATATTAAACTTAATAATAATAATCATTGTAGATCATCAGACTTTTTATATTTATTTAGTCAACTTATACAATTTTATAATCAACATATTCAAAATATATTTGGTACTTATTATGTAGATTTTTATAATACTCTTATTAGAAAATATATTGGTAGTACATATGTTTCATTAACAAATATATATGATAATTTAAGTAATAAAGGTGTACAATTTGTTTCCTTTGTATTAAGTAAAAATACTGATTTTTTTTATAAATCATTTAAATCGGAATATTTAAAAAAGAAAAGATTACGTAGTTTAGATAAAAATATAAATCCTGAAATAAATGATTTTTTAATTCAATTTGAACCAAATAATATTAAAACAATTATTCAAAATTTCTTATTAAATAAAAGATTTATAACTATTTCTCAAAGTATAAATAATTTTTCCGTTTCTGAATCAAATTTTAATAATTCAAATGTTTCATTAAATAATTCTTTAAGAATTCCAATTAGAAAAAATATAAAATATGCGAAAAATCGTATAAGTACAAGATCAAATACAAATTTAGCAACTGAAAGACGTAAAAATATACGCGAAAATCATACACAAATAACAAAATCAAAGTCTTTTAATAAAATACGACCTATTCAAAAACCATATGGTTTATATCAACATTATGGATTAACACAAGGTCAACGTTTAAACTTAATAAAACCAAGAAAAATAGAAACTCAAGAAATAGAAGCTCAAAGATTAGCAGAAGCACAAAAATTAGCTCGTAAACAAGCTCAAGAAGCAGAAGTATTAAGAAATGCTGCAGCAGCAAAAGCACGAAGAGAAGCTCGTCGCAAAGCTATAAATGAAGAAGCTCTTCGTCAAGTTTATGAATATGAAGCAAAAAAAAGAGCTCGTAAAGAAGCAGAAGCAAAATCAAAAATAAACCCTTTAATGACTCAACAAGTAAAAAATACCTTACAAAATCGTAAAATATATAATGGTAAATATCCAAGAATAAGACATAATAACTTTAATATTCTTTAATAAATATATGAATTTTATAATATTTTTATAATATTTTTTTATATTTTTTTTTATAATATTTTTTTATAATATTTTTTATAATATTTTTTATTTATTTTTATATAAATTTAATAAATATTTATGTGTAAATAATTTAATTACTTATCTTTTCTATATTCAATAGAAATACCTTTCTTACCTCGTTTTAGTTTACCTAAACAAGCTTTGTTTTCTTTATCAAAAACTTTATCAGAAAGTACACATAGATACATATCTAAATCTTTTTCACTATCATTAATTTCTTTTGAAATAATGTAAGATTTATCATTATATGTAACTGTTGAATATTTCTTTGAAATTTCCACAAGAATACCTAATTCACTTGGTTTCTTATCTTCATCTTCTTCAGATGGAAGTTCATAAACTACAAATGTTTCAGGATTCATAAAGTACTTTTGTCCTTTATGTGTTTCAATTTCAACAACACTCATTTCTTCTTCATCATCATTTGATGAACAAATAGATTTTGTTTCAGCATCTGAATCATCCGCATCTGAATCAGCAGCATCTGAATCATCAGAATCTGAATCATCAGCATCTGAATCATCAGAATCTTCTTCTTCTTCTTCTACTTCAATAAGAGCTGGTTTCTTTTTAGAAACCACTTTTTTATTTTCTTCTTCATCATCGTTCATAAGAGAATTCATAGAAAATGAATCACTATTCTTTTGTTGAATAGTATAAGTAGTACTACCATTATTTGTAATTACTGGTTTACCAGTATCACGAATAGCCATAGCACATTGTGTAAGCCAAAGTGTATAATTCTTATTAGGGTCGCGAAGAAGTTTTAGAATAGGATGGTCTGAACAAGAAAACTTGTACATATCACCTTCATCAACATTTTTTGGAGCACCACGAGTTCCCATACCGTTAAAATATGGATGTTTAACACTTTTAATTTGTTCAACATTTCCATCTTCATTTTTAACAAGAGAATCAAAGAGAATACGCTTTTCTGGAGCTTGTTTTTCATGTCTACTACAAAAATCTTTTCCAGCAACGTGATTAAATGAACATTGGCCATAAGCCACATATTTATCATCTTTTTTAATTACATATACTGGTTCACCTTCTACAAAAGTAGTGTGAGCAGTACCTTTTTGTTGAAACATTTTAGCGTATTTACATTTTGTAAAATTACAATCTTTCTTTCCATTTTTATTATTTTGTTTAATGTTTTTCTCAACTGTTTCAAGAGTTTCTAGTGTTGAAGCAGCAATAGCCTCAATTTGTTTAGCCTTTGAAGTTTTAGTTTTAAGCATTGACATCTTTTAAAAATAAAAATATCTTGAAATGTTATATTTTATACTATTTCGTTCATATTTATAAATTATTTTTTTTTTAAATCAATTTTTTTATATTTTTAAAAAATTTAATTTTTTAAAAAGTATGTTATTTACGTTATTTGTTATTAAATGCTTACGTTCATTATAATTTTATGATAAATTATGAAATAATTAAATCGTAAGATATTAAAATATTTATATATAAATGAACTATAATATTTTAAGTATAATATTTTAAGTATAATATTTTAACTTTAAAAATAATGTTAACTTTAAAAATATAATTGTTTATATATTTTAGAATTTATATTATATGCTTTTTCAGTAAATTCTTTATCCATTTTCATGATTTGATTAATTTTTGAATATTTACTATAAAAAACTTTCGCTTCTTCTTTCTTAATATAATGATCTTCAGAATCTTCCAATTTTTTAGGATATTTTAATTTACAAAGTTTACTAATTGCTTCATTACAATCTTTACTTTTTTTTACAATTGAACTAATTACAAAATGTTTATTTTCATCGGTTAATTTAATTCTTTTTGTCATTTTAAAATTGTTTGATTTTGCTTTATTTTAAAGGTTGTTTAATATAATTTGTATTTTTTAATTAAATAAATATTTTTTAAAAATAAATCAATTTTTAAAAAATATATTTAAAATCAAAAAGAATTTACGTTAATGGATTTAGTATCATATTTATATTTTATGTAATAAATTTATTATTTTTCATTTTTTTTAACTCTCCTTGTATAGAATCGTGTTTACGTTCATTATTACGAATCGTACTTTTATTATTTATTTTTTTTTTAGATTCTAATCTATTTTGAAGTGTTACATTTTTTAAAATTTTACATAATGTTAAATATTTAGGTGAAATGTAACTTAATGGAATCTTTTTATTATAATGGAAAATAGGTACACGTAAATTCTTATAACTATAAAAATAAACATTATTTAATTCATTTAAACGACCATGATTACGTCCAATTGGATACATCTTTCTTCGTGAAGTAATCATACTTTTATTTCCCCATAATCTTCCATTTGTCATTTTATATTTAAAAAGCCACATTGAAGAATGCTCAATTGAATCTTTATAAGTTAATTTATTAGATGGTACAGAATTAATTAAAGATATTATAAATTGAGATTCCGTTACTAAAAATACATTTTGAATATGTGGCTCTTTATTTTTTATATTTTTTAATAATTCAAAAAATTTAGAAATATTTATTGTATTATAATTACTTGCGCTACTATTTTCATATGTCCAATTTAATAATAAATTACTATTTGGTAAATAATCGCTAAATAATGAAAATTTATTTTGAACTAAATAATTATATATATTATTTTGATCACCAAATTCATCTTTCATACGTAAAACATCGCCAATATTTTTAATTATTTTACTATTTGAAGTATATGGAATAGGATAAATAATGCGCTTTTCATCATTATTTCCATACATAATAAATGATGATTCAATACAACTATTTTTTGTTGTTACTAAATAAATTGAATTTGAATCATCATATAATGAATTATTTTTAGGATTATTATTAAAATAATATGATTCAATAATACCATAATCACTTATAGATGATTTTTGTGGGACTATATTTTTAAATGATTTTTGTATAAATTCGCATGACGTACCTTCACAAATTAAATATAAATTTAAATCTTCATTTTTTTTACTATTATTACTCATTTGTTATTATATGTACTATTTTTAATAAAGATAATATTTACGTATATAATATAAAAAAATTTGATTTATTTTTATTAAATAATTTACAAATAATAAACTTTTTATAAAATTACTTTTAACCTATATACATTTTTTTATTTTGAACTTTAAAAATGGAAATCAAACAAACCTCTAAAAATAATTCTTATACTATTTTAAATAATCTTTCTATTCACAAAAATAATTTTCATATTATTGAAGATTATTTACGATATTATTTACTTACATCTTCTGAAATTATTCCAAAATGTTATGTAATTGTATTTTCCGGAATTATGAAAAAACGATTAATTAATGCTAAAAATAGTAATATTGGAGGGTTTGATGCTCGTCATGCTAAAGCTAATATATTATCATTAATGAGTATTGTAATTTATTATGATGCTATTATATTTAGATATGGAAATGAAGAAATAAATAATTGTAAAATAATAAATGATTTACTTAAAATTTTTAATTATTATCACACCTATATTATTGATTTTATTAAAAAAAATGAAGTAAAATATGTTTCAAATGTAAAAAAATCATTATCTATTTTTGATAAAATTAATAGTACTCAAAATAAATCATATACAAATGATGATTATCAATATAAATATTGTTTAGAATGGATTAATAAATTAACTAACTATTTCTTTACTGAATCAGAAATTGAAAAACAAAATATTATTATGGATATTCAAAAAGATTATTATATTCAAACTTTTTTAAATAAATATAATAAAAATGATATGGTTCATTATTCGTTTTTTAAACTATCTATTCAAGATTTAAATAATGAATATAAAAGTCAAAATGTTGATTTTTATATTGAATAATAATTTTTTAATAATAATTTTTATTAAAAATTATTACTTAAAATATAAAAAAAAAATAAAATTATAAAAAAAAATATAAAAAGATTAAAAAAATTTATTTTGGGTTAACCACAATTTTCCTTTATCTGTTATTATAATATTATGTTCATGATGCGCCACATATGACCCCTTTACATCATATATGGGTGGATATTTTTCAACTATATTGTATTTATGTAATATATTTAAATCATTCATATATTGAGATTGAAGCTCCTCATTTTTTTCAAATAACCATCTTTGAGTAAACGGCAAACTCTTATAATACGTATTGATTTTTTGATAAAGTTCATTTTGACTTTTATTTAAAAACGTTTTATTTTTAGCATATGAATAATAATAATCAGCTTTTAACATAAAATGATTATTATGCTCATTATCATAAATACATACTCCAGGCCCTGTTGTTACAAATGGTTCTATTGCGTATTTTTCACCAATAACCATTCGTAATGGATAATGAAAATCTAATTTACAATTTGGTACTGCTTTACCACTATGTACAATATAGGGTGCTATAGAATGTCCACACAAATCTTTTATATTTTTAACTGGAACATATGAACCATTTATTTCAACTTCTTTACTTAAAATATATTCTTCAATGGCTTCACCAATTTCACTTAATAATACATCTGGTCCTGATTTTTCAACACCAATTTGTGTAGCACGTTTTGAAATATTTATAAGTGTATCAAATTTTGATGTATTTACTGGAATTGTAAAAGCAGAATCCGTAATATGTCCTTGAATATGAACCCCAAAATCTATTTTTAATAAATCTCCATTTTTAACAATAGTAGTATCATTTAAAGGGCTATTATGAGCAATACATTCATTTAAACAAACATTTACCGGAAAAGCAATTCCAGAATTGATTTCTTCTGCACATTCATTTTTAATAAGTCTCTCTATTTCATAAACAATGGATAACGTGCTTTTATTAGAAAAATCAGTATTATATAATTGTTTTACAATATTTTTATGAATAAAAGCACTTTTAATATCATTTTTTAAATCCATTTTTTTTATTTAATTTCGTTATTTATATTAAAAAATTATATTATTTATTATTATAATAAACATTTCTTTTTAAATAGGATTTATAAAAAATAATTTCATTTTTAAGAAATTATTTATAATTTTTTAAAAAGAAATGTTTATTATCGCTAGATTTGTTTTAACTCTTTACTTTGTTTTCTTTCCCTTTTTTTGTTTTTCTTTTCCTTTTTGTTTTTCTCTCCTTTTTGTTTATATATTTTATCCACATACACAGCCCTTTATTAAAAAAAATATATAAAAAATTTATTTCGGAAATTTTATTTATAAAATTCTATTTTTACCACAAAAATACATTTTTATTTATACTATTTCTTAACAACTGTTTTTATACTCGCAATCGTATATATACTTTATATATTATTTAATAATATGATTTAGGTATTACCAATGATTATTATTTATTTATATTGATTATTCTTGGTTATAGGAAGAAATTAATAAATCATTTTAAATAATTATTTAAAATGATTTTCAATAATAATATTATTACCACATTATTATTAAATAATAAATATAAAATTTACGGGTTTGCTAAATTTATGAAATAAATTTAACCACATAAAATTATATAAAGTTTTATATGTTATATAATTCATATAATAATATATGAACTCCTTTAAGCCCACACAAAAAATCATACTTTTTATATATTTTTTTATATTTTTTTTTATAAATTTATTAACAAATTATTTATTTATTAACAAATTATTTATTTATTAACAAATTATTTATTTATTAACAAATTATTTATTTATTAACAAATTATTTATTAACAAAAATATATCTAAAATATTTTATATTTAAAAATTATTTAAATATAAAGGGAAGTTCATAAGAAACCGTAGATTTCTTATACTTATAATGTTATCATCATATATTCAAAATCGTAATTGTGTTCATTGTTTAATGAATAAATGTGAAAAATCTAATAAATTATGTTCTAATAAAAATAATTGTAATATATCAAAAAATGATATTCATATATTATCAAAATATGTAAATGATCCATTATTAATTGAAGATTTAGAAAATAATATAAAAAAAATGGATATTAAAATTGAAAATTTTAATAATGATGATTTAAAAAAAAATACTATTTTAAAAAATGGATTTATGTATACGACTTGTTTGTTTTGTTTATCTAAAAATAGTTGGAATATATGTAAAAATGTAAAGGAAGGACGTTTTAATAATATTCAATTAGAAAATGGTACTCAAATTACATATTGTTATCCTGATATAAAAAATGTTAAACATCGTCTTCAAATTGGTTTACATATTGATTTAAATATTGAAAACAATAATATTTTATATCAATTTATTGAAAATAAAATTGAAAATAATATGAAAGATAAAATAAAATATAATATGGAAAATAATAAAAAATCATATTTAAATATTTTAAAAAATAATGAAAATGATAACTATAATAATGATAAACATAATAATGAAAAACGTAATAATGAAAATATTACAAATGAAAATATTACAAACGAAAATAATGATATGTATAATCAATTATATAAAAATTATATAGATTTAAAAAATAATTATGAATATATTAAAAATAAAAAAACAAATAAAAATATTGAACAAATTGCCTTTAAAACACAATTAAGCTTATTAAATATTCAAATATACGAACTTGAAACTATTTTAAATAATTTTAATAAAAATTATGAATATAATATGGATACTTTATTAGATAATGAAATTAAAATGAATTTTAATAAAATATTTTAATCTTCATTTTCTGAAACATCTTCATATTCATTTTCTTTTTTATTATTTTCAATTTCTTCTTCTTTTCTAACTTCTTCTTTTTTAACTTCTTCTTTATCTTCAACATTTTTATCTTTTTTAACATTACTTTCTTTATAATTCAGACTATGATTTATAATTAAATCTTTAATGCTTGAAAATAGTTGATTTCTAATCTTTTTATCATCCAATTCTTGAATAAAGTTATGATTGTCAATAAATAATGTTGAATCAAATTCACCACTTTCAAAGAAATCATTATTTACTTTTGACAATATTAGTACAAGATTTGAACATATAATATTCATAATATTTGTTCCATTTGTATCAATTAGCCAAATATGTTCTTCATTATAATATTGAAGAGTCTTTGATTTAATAACACGAATTGGATAAATATCAATATTTTGAGTATTTTTACTTTTATATAGCATATCAAAAATCTTAATAAATCCAGACATATTTTTAGATTTCAATATATTTTTAACAAGAAGCATATTAATATCTCGTGATTGAATAAGTGTAAAAATATTTTCTTTATAAAGCGGATATAAATGAGAATAATCAGTATTATCTTCAACTGATTCATTACTAATCTCTTTCGGTTTTCGTCCAGCTCCACTTGTTCTTTTATTATTAAGCTCATTAATTTTAGCTCCTTGTTCAGATTGAGTTTGTTTAATATTATCAATTTGACCATTGATTTCTTTTAGTTTATAAGATAAATCTTGACGAGTTTCAATAACATTACTTTTTAATTCAAGTAATTGATTCATAATTTGCATTTGATTCATTTGGTTCATTTGAATAAGTTGATTCATTTGAACCATATGTTGAAATTGAACCATCATTGATTCAAAAGTTTTATTCATTTGATCAATTTTCTTTTCAACAACTTCTTCTTTTTTTATTTTAGACTCATTTTTACGAGATTTTGTTTCATTTTTAACTACTTTTGCTTCATTTTTATTATTTTTAAGTTGAATTACATATTTTCTACTTCCATTTGTTTCAGCCATTACATTTTGAATAAATGATTGACTTATTTCTTTATCTTTAAAATTACCATGTTCATCTTTCTCATATTCATTGTATAAATCAATCGAGTTCATTTTTTTAAATTTATAACAAAATTTATAATCAAATTTATAATAATATTTAATGTAAAGTAAAATATTATAATACTTTACTTTTTTCATTTTTTTCTTTTTTTATATAAATAAATATTTATTTATTTTATACTTTTTATTAAAAAATTTAATATTTTTTACTTAAAGGATTTTTACTTAAAAGATTATAATAAAATAATAAATGATAAAATATTTGGGATTAAATCAATCAAAATTAATATTATATAATAATCTATTACCACTATCAATATATAAAAAGTTTGAAAAAATAAATAAAAATATATATAATGTTGAACATATTGTTCCTCAATCATTTGATAAATCTGTAAATAGTGATTTACATATGCTATTTTTATCACATAATGTAATTAATTCATTGCGAAATAATTATAGATTTGTTGATTTTATTAAATATGATGATGCTTATTTTACATATATAAAAAATAATCAAATCATAATTAGTAATAATAATAATTGTAAAAATATGGATTATTATGTTGCGTTTAATCACAAAAAACGTATTTTTGTACCACCAAATGAATCAAAAGGTATTATAGCACGAAGTTTATTATATTATGAAAATACATATAAAAAATATGGTATTCTTAATAAAGTAATAAGTGAAGATTTAATGTATAAATGGAATGAAATGTATAAAGTAAATGAAGACGAATATTTAAGAAATCTTCAAATACGCGAATTTCAAAATAATCTAAATCCATTTATTTATTATTAAAATACGAAATAATATATTTTATATTATATATTATTAGTATTATTAGTATTATTCATATTATTATAAAAATGTCAAATATTCAAGGTGGATTAAAAAAATTACATTCAAATAATAAAAAATTAATAAAAGTTCAAAGAATTCATCATAATATTCATAAAAATATAAATAAATCTCCATATACATTTAGCATTAAAAAACGTGTAAATCACGAACATTTATTAGATAATCCTAAAAAATTATTAGAATATACTAAAGAATTTAGTCCACTTTCTGGAAGTGAACATCCATATGAACCTGAAAAATGGAATGATAAAGAATCTGTTCGTACAACACATAATTGTTATAGTTACGCTTTAGGTAAAATTCGTCATAAATTAAAATCAAAAGCACAACCTGGTTATGCTTCAGGTCATAATTATATTGATGATGTTAAAGATTATAATTGTAAATCTTTCTATAAACGCGTCAAAAAAGATAACCCTTATGCTTATTTAGAAAAATTTGACAATCCTTGTGATAAAGGGTTTTATAAAGTCTTTTTAGCTTTAGATGTTGGTAATGATTACCATTGGTGGCGTCAAAATGGTGCTAAAAAAGAAAATAATCCGGAAAATCCTACATCTGGTTATTGGAGTCATAAACCAGGAAGTACGGATGTTACAGATGTAGATGCTTCAGGGAAAAAGATTAAAAATCCAATATTGGCTGATAGAAAATATACTTCATTAAATTATAGTACACCTTGTTTTTTTATGTGTGTTCATAAAGATTTATCACAATCTATGTCTGTTATTTATAAAGGTTCTAAAAAAAGTAATAATAATAATAATAATAACAATAATAATTTAGGTATTTTTTAGTTCATTTTTTCTTTTTTATTTTTTATTTTTTATTTTTAATATATTTATAAAATAGTACTTTATTTTATACATATGGCATCTTTTACAAGAAATAATAGACCTGGAGAAGCTAATGCTGGAAAAGCTAATGCTGGAGGAGCTGGTGCTGGAGGAGCTGGTGCTGGAGGAGATAATGCTGGAGGAGCTGGTGCTGGAGGAGCTGGTGCTGGAGGAGCTAATAATAAAGAAGTTAACGAATCTAATCTTTTGGAAAATAAAATAATAAATAACTTTAATAATAATCATATATTTATATTTGGACATGGAGCTATTGATTCGGATAAGTTTATTATTTCTCCTGAGCATATTCATTTAAAGTTTTATACAAATAAAGGAAATTCATTATTTGGTTCTCAAATAAGTTCTAATTATAAATATTTTTTAAAATTACATAATGATTCTAAACATTATATTCAAGAAAAAACATTATTAAATGATATGATAATTGATTTTAAAAATATGTATGAATATAAAGAAAATAAAAAATTATTTTCTGATGTTTCTAATTTTTTTAATATACATAAAATTGACATTTCAGGAATAATTAATCAAAAATTTAAAGATATTGGATTATTAGATAATGAAGTATATCAAAAATATAATATACAAATTGATAAAATAGATTATGTTGAAAATATATTACTTGATGATATAAAAGAAAGTTATGATTTTGATAAAGAATATGTAGAAAACATAACTATGACAAAATTAAACAATATAATTATTCAATTTGATAATTTAATAAAAAATATAAATGGAGGAAGTATAATGACAAATGAATTATTAAAAGAAATGAATTCAATGAATGTTAAAAATAAAATGAAAATAATTAGTGAAATTTTTAAAAAATATAAAAATAATGAAATTATAAAAGAGCCTATTTATCGTATTTATAAAAAATATTTTGATATAATAAACAATTATTATACTATATGTGAAATATATGATTTTTTAGGTATTACTTTTAAATCTTTTAATTCAGAAAAAACGTTAAATATTCTGGTTAATTTATTAAGTTATAAAGTAACAACAATTCATTTTATTCAATTATATTTATTTGAAAATATAATTGGTTTTAATACTTATAAAAATGGAAATGGAATATATATTTTAAATAATCTTTTAAAATCTTTTTATAAATTACCAGAAGATTATAAAAAAGAAATAATTATTATTTTATTTAATATTTATTTTAAAAATAAAAATATTAAAAATTATAGATCTATTGGACAACTTATAAATGAAACATTATTACCGGATAATTATAATGAAATTTATATAAATGTTTGGCCAAATATACGTGATTTATCATTTCATTTTCATAATAATGATATAATACCTAAAGAAAAAATTATTGAAAACAATTTTGAAATGAATCTTGGTGAAATATTATATTATATTGATATTTATAATAAAAATGTTTTAAATAATCAAACAATTATATGTCATGGATTAAATTGTCGTAATTATACTCCAATTGAAAAAAATAAAAAATTAAGTGAATTAAGAAATGCTGTTAATCACACAATTGTAAAAATGAACAAACATAAAGAATTACTTAAAAATGCTACAAATGTAAATGTACATAGATTAATAAGACAACAGTCAGCTTCACAAATATATAAAGATCTTTTTGAAAATATTATTGAAAAATGTATAAATATAATTAATAATAATATTAATAAAATAAATTCTAATAATAATAAAAATTATAATGAAATTCGTAATATTCATCAAAGATTAATGAGTATATATAATCAATATATAGATAACCATTTTTTAGTAAAAGAAGATATTCAATTTTTAATTCGTATTTTAGGAAGAAATGAATCATAAATTATAAATTATAAATTATAAATAAATTATAAATTTTATATTTATAAAATAGTACTTTATTTTATAAAAATGGCATCTTTTACAAATAATAATCAGCCAAATAATAATCAGCCAAATAATAATCAGCAAAATAATAATGATTATAAATATAATGAATATGAAAGTAATAAAATATATGATATTGCGTATAAAAAATTTATTAATAAAAAGAATTATTCTAATCATGAAGATGCCTATATTGAAGGATATAAAAGCGGTTATAAATTATTACAAATTTCAGAAAATAATATTACAAAATTAGCATCAAAATATGTTAAATATTATATACCTGGAAATAATAATAGATTAAAAAATAAGAAAAATAAAATAATAAATGAGTATAAAGAAACATTTCGTGAAGGATATATTGAAGGACGTGAAGCAAAAGAAAAGTTTAATCGTTCAGGTGCTAAAAATAATGAAATTTATAATATTATTATAAATGGTCACGGATTAATTAATTCAAATAGATTTATTATTATACCAAATAATATAGATATGACTTTTTATACTGAAAAAGGCAAATCTTATTTTCATTACTTAAGCAATAATATTCATAAAAATGTTAGATATAATCATGGAAATAAAAATCATTTTATTAAAGAAAATACAATATTAAATGATATGCATATTCAACTATTAAGTATGAATGGTTACGATATTCATAAACGCACGTTTAGTGGTTTTAGAAACTTTTCAGATGTGGTTACTATTAAATATAGTGGATTGATTACAACCAAAAATATTACTCCTATTATTAGTTTACCTGCAAAAATATTTAAAAAATATGGATTTACTATAAAAAAAATATGCAGAAATAATACTATTTTAGAAGCTAATGCTAATGGAGCTGGAGCTGGAGCTAATGCTAATGGAGCTAAAGCTGGAGCTAATGCTAATGGAGCTGGAGCTGGATCTAATGCTAATGGAGCTAATGCTGGATCTAATGCTAATGGAGCTAATGCTGGATCTAATGCTAATGGAGCTGGTGCTGGAGCAAATGCTAATGGAGCTAATGCTGGAGCAAATGCTAATGGAGCTGGAGCAAATGCTAATTACAATATAGATTATATATTTTATCACGATATTACTCCTGATTTTTTTGAAAAAAATTGGAAAAAGTTACTATCATATATTGATTATGAAAAAAATGATGCTTTTTTAAAAATTTATTTAAAAAATATTTATAATATATTTGAACTATTCAATAAAGAAATGCCACATAATATATATAAAAATAATAGAAATAATCGTAATAAGATACTTAATATTGAACAAATAAAAGAAGAATATAAAGAATTATTAAGAGAAGGAAAATATAATAAACTATTCATAGATACTTTAAATAAAATACAAAATATAAATATAGATAAATTAAATAATGAAGATAGAAAACTTTTTTTATATCACGATTATTTAATAGAAAATATGATAATAATGAGTGGTATTTTTAAAGATTTACATGATAATTTTAAAAAATTTAATACTTATTTTAAATCAAATTATAATTTTTTTAAAAATATAATATTATATTATTTTGATTCAAGTAAAAGTTTATTTTGTTTTAATTATGGTCAAAGTATTATAAATTTTAATAAATTATTATCATATTACAATAAAATTGACATATGGCAATTTAAAATATTTTTATTATATTTAATATTCATTATTCGGTTTAGTAATTTAGATAATAGTTCTGATAGTATAATAAATTTACTTATAAAATATAATCCTTTTAACTATAATCAATTAATTTCAGAAAATTTTAATAAAATAATTGATTTATCATACCATTATCATAATAATGATATATTACCCAAACAAATAATTGTTAATAATAATTATTTTTTAAGTTTAGGAGTTATATTAAACTATATTGATACTTATAATAAGTATATTTTATTTGATAAAAAAATATTATGTCACGGATTAAATTGTCGTAACTATACACCTATTCATAGAAATAGACTAATTAAAAATGAATTAAATGGAGAAAATGGTTCAGGTGCTGGTTCAGGCGCAGAAGCAGGCGCAGAAGAAAATAATGGAAGTAAACTACGCCGTACAAATAGTAATGTTCATCATTTAATAAGAATGCCTTCATCTTCAAATGAATACAAAGATATGTTTGAAAATATGATACAAAAATGTTTTAATATTTTACGTAGTAAACTAGATAAAATTCTTATAAGTGAAGATTTAACTAATAATGAAAAAATGATATCAAATAATTTAGACAAAGAAATAGAATATATAAAAAAAATTACAAAAGATTATAGTAAAACACATTATTTATTAAAAAATGATATTAAATATTTAATTTCAATATTACGTAGAAAAGAAGAAATATAAATAATTATTTTATGATTTATTATTTTATGATTTACTTTTTATTATTTTTGTTAACAAATAATTATTTATTAACAAATTATTATATTATAAATTATTTAAGCTATCATTTATACTATTTATTTTTTTATAGTAGCTAATTTAGCAAAAACAAAAATTGAAATTAGAATCGCAAACAACATAAAGAATAAAGTAATAGAAGCAATAAAAGCTTGTAAATATAAATAATATCTTGGCCATTTTAATGCGCATTCACAATCATTTGGCATATTTTTATATAAACGTAATACATGTATTACTAAATATATATAAATAGCAATAATAAGAATACCATATATGATTGAACCATAATACATGAAAGCTTTATTATTCATTTGATAACCTACATATATATTAATTAAACCAATGACATTAATAGCAATAAAGAAAAGTTCAATGTAACGAAGTTTTTGTAAATCAGCAACAGTTACTTTCTCAGACCCATTTACACAAGCACAACTTTCTAATTTAGTTAAATAATGATAGGTAGCACCTAATAAACCTAAAACAATGAATGAAATAATAGTCATTGTTGTTTTGCTTAAAGTTGAATTAACTTTTGATGATGATTTTGAGGATAATTTTGATGATGATTTTGCCATTTTCTATATTATACGTTTAGAAAATATTATTTAATAAAAGTTAATTTTTAATTTTATTCCAAAATTTTTTTATGTAATACTAAAAATTTTATTCCAAAATTTTTTCAATTTGAACTTTCATAATTTGTATAAAACGATTAATTTTATTCATTTTATCATCATAATTTGGTGTTCCAAATTCTTCTTTTTCAACTTTATCTTTTAATTCATATAATTTAACTAATTTTGTATAAATAAAATCTAATTGTTTTATTTTTATTGGTTCTAATTTTTTATAATTTCGTGTTAATACCATTTTTATTACATTTTTACTTTTATCTTCTGAATTATTTTCATTTTTATTAAACGATATTTCATTATTCATTTCTTCATTTGTTTCTTCATTTTTTGTATTTTCAATTACATCTTCTAATATTTTAATTAAAACTTTATATATATTAAATTTTTTTAAATAAAGAATATAAATTAAATATATCAAATTTATTTGGAAAATACGCAAATCTTTTACAAAATAATTAAAATGCTCATCATCATATACATAATATGATTTATAAATTGTAATTTTATCACGTAATGTATTTAATATTTGTACCCTATCTTCTTCTCGCGTTTTTTCTAAATATGCTTTTTTAGGTCCAGTTTTATCTCCAAATAAATCATTTTCTATTGAAAAATACGCATCTGGATTTTGTGACGCAAATATAATTGGAACTTTCTTTTTAAAATCACAACTTTGAATATTCTTTTCATCCATTGATGTACAATATTTTGAAGAAGGTCCAAATAAAAGTTCTTTATAATAATTACGAATTTCATCTTTTAAACCTTGATTTTCTAAAAAGATATTATAAAGAGTATCATCCTTTTTATTTTTATTTTGTTCATTATAAACATTATAAACTTTTGTTTCTTTTAATATTTTATTATAAATATTAATAAATTTATTTCTATCTTCATATTTACTTTTACCTTTATTTTGCGTTTTTTTCTTTTCTTTTTCTTTCTCTTTTTTAATCGCTTTTATTATTTTATTTGTATTTTCATCCACTATTTCATAAAAAGCTTTTTTAGAATCACTTATAGCACCACCATAACGACGTTTTTTAAAACCACGTTTTTTATGACCTTGCTTACCATCTTTTTTCCCTCTACCTTTATCTTTATTTTTTCCTTTTTCTTTTTTTTGTTCACTTGTATATTTTAATATACATAATTCATTTAATAATTTTCGCACTAACTTTATATTAAATAATGGTGTAAATTTACTTTCACTTTTTTTAAATAATTGCTCAATTATTACAAATAAAAATAACCAATATTTTAATAATAAATGCCATTCTTTATAATCTTTACCATGTATTTTTGAAAAAATATTTTTATAAAAAAGTGAAGTAGTTGATGAAGTATTATCAAACATAGTTGCTAATAAATAACGACCAAAAATTTCACCTAATTCATATGGATTTAATAATTTTGTAACTAATACATTTTTATTTTTAAATGAAAAATCTAAACTTTTATTTGTTAATAAAATACGTTCTGAACGTTTTAAATCTACAAAAAATTGAGTGATTTTTGTCATATGCTCAATACATTCTTTCTTTTTCATTTCAATACTTTCTTTGTAAGGTTTAAATGTTTTAATAATAGAACGAATTACTAACTCATCTACATTTTTTTCACGTTTAAATATATTTTGAATATATTTATGTAAAAAAGATTCTGGATTGTCTAATATTGATATTTTTTCACTTTTACTCATAGTATATAAAATTGACTTTTCATCTTTTAATATATTTTCTGGTAATACATCTTCAAACATAAATATTATTACTTTTTCTAAATCTTTCTTATTTTGTTCATCATTTAAATATGAAATATATTTTTTCCAATTTTTTATTGACTCTTTTTCTATATATGTTTTTAATTTTTCCATTTATCAAAAAATATATATTAAATATATTACTATATTTTATTAACAAAATATTATTTGTTAATAAATTCATAAATATTTTATTCTTTATTTAAATACTTATTTTTATTTATACACTTATTTTATTCTCGTTTTAATTTTCGTTCAATTTTATCAAATACACGTTTTATTTGACTTAATAAATATTTTTGTACATTTTTATTCATATATTCATTATGATTTATTAATTCATATATAATTGTTGAATAATTATAATAATAATTTGATAATAAAATTGATTCTTCTTTTTCTTTAATATCTTTTATTTTTTCTTTATCATATTTTTTACTTCTTGAACTTTTAATGATATTAAATGCTTTGATCATTTGCTTATAAATAATTAATATAATTTCATTTTTACTTTTATTACTACTATTATTTGTTAAAGTTTCTATTTTTTTATCAATAGATTCAAATAATTCAATTGGTAAATAATTCATTAATACTTTGCTTAATAAATTACATATAAAAATTGAAAATGTAAATTGTGAATTTAATACATTTACATAATACTTTAAAAATGATAATAAATCTTTCATTTTACCATCATTTGGTATATAATATCCTATATATAATATTTCTTTCGGATTATATATATCACCTGAACGTTTTTTACCAACTATAAAATTATTGATTGCTAATAATGATTGATTATTTATTTCTAATTTAATTGAACCACTTTTAAAATATTTAAATGGATATTTTTTCATGAATGTTTCATCATCTATTGCTAATTTACTACCACAAACAACATATCCGTTATCATCTAATTTAATACCATATGCTTTTGTTAATTTAGATGGAATAAAAAAATCATAAAAATTATTTAATAATATTTTTTTTAACATTTTTAATGATTCTATACATTTATCTATATAGGCTAAACCTAAGTCAATATTATCATTACTATATCGTACATCTTCATTTAATTCATATAATATTGAACTAATTTTTAAAAAATAAAGATTATATACATCATAAAATAATGAAATCATAAAATATACATATAAAGCACATATTTCTTTTATATTTGGTTTATTTATATTTTTTGGATTTGTTTCAATAAATTCTAATACTTGACTTAATAATTCAAGATTCTTTTGAATTACTTCTTTTGATGATGATAATGTTATATATTTTTCATATTCAAATTTATATTTTACATCACTACCTTCACTATCATTATCTTTTCGTTCATATGGAATAATATAATTTTTTTTTATTTTATTTTTATCTTTCATAACCATATCATAATTTATATCAATATTACCTAATATACTACTTAAAACCTTCTTTTTATAATCACTATTATCACTATCTTTTTTTATAATTAATCCACATATATCATCTTTTATATTTTGATTATGTAATGGTATTAACGAAATGATATCACTTTCTCCATTACAAAGATTTAATATCATATGTGATAATGATGATGATAAATAATTTGACAAATAAACATTACCAATGGTTGGAGCTAATATATTAATATTATTATAATAAGAAATATTTGATATTAAATAATTTATCATTGTTTCTTTTTTTTTATCATCATAATATTCTGCTTTTAACATTTTATTCATTGTTTTAATTTGATTTGAATCAATATCTAAAGAAAAATCTTCATTATTAAAAATATTATTAATAATTTCTTTATTGTTATCTTCTTCTTTTAAAATAGCTGGAAACTTTATATTATTTTTTATAGTATTTATTTTTTTTAAAAAATCATTACACTTTTTTCTTTGATTTACAACATTAAATTTTATTTTTATTAAATATTTTATAAAATTATCAAAATTATATTCTTCATTTATTTGTTTTCTATATTCTTCATCTAATAAATGAATATTATTATCTTCACTCATATAAAATAATATATTTTTCTTATATTTTTTTAAATAATTTTTAATTTCAATATTATATTTTGATAATAATGATACTGAAATATTTGATTTATTATTTTTTTCAATATTATTTATTTTTCGTTTTATTATATTTTCATTTAATAATTTTTTTGTTTTAAATTTTTTATTTATTTTATTTTCCATATTTAATGATATATATAACCTATTTATGATTCATATATTATTTTTTACATAAAAAATATTTATTTTTTATATAAATTATAAAATATTTTATTGAAAATCTTCTATATTCTCCTTTTTTACATTCTTGAAAATTAAATGTAAAGCATTTATTTTCTTTTAATTTATAAACCAGATACTAAATTATTCATTGAAATACCATCTAATCCTAAATGAGGAGGTACTGGATATGTTGTTGAATCAGTTGATAATCCATTATTTAATGAAAATGATGATATAAGTATATAAAATAAGACCATTAAAAGAAGTAAACAAATAATAGACATTATTATATTTTTAAATCCAATGGTTGTATAAACAATCAGTAAAGAAATAATAAACGAAATTAAATATATAGGAATTTTACCAATAAATGGATTTTTAGGAATCTCAATGGAAAAGTTTTCTTTCATTTTATATTTTAATATTCTATATTATATTTAAATATTTTTTTTGATATATTTTAATTAAATTTATATATATTTAAAAATATTTAAAAATATTTAAAAATATTTATTTAAAAAATAATTTCTTCATAATATGTTATTTTTTTTTAATAAAAATATAAATAATATTTAGTTTATTATTATTTAAATTCTCATTTTAAATTCTAATTTTTAAAAAAAATGTCTAATGAATATTCTCTTTATTATAGAAATATAAATTCTCAATGTTTACCCGTTTTATGCCACACTGAAGCTCCTCTTGTTACCGGTTATACCGGTTATACTGGCCCACAAGGCCCAATCGGTCCAACCGGTCCTCAAGGTTTCCCAGGAGAAGCTATGGAAACAGGTGCGACTGGTTATACCGGTTTTACAGGTTATACCGGTTTTACTGGAGATACCGGT
>JACCDO011969921.1_pt1 | contig 26626 bp, 39 predicted proteins | sample 7446101 | NCBI WGS metagenome assembly JACCDO01 (sample SAMN15323440, study PRJNA562643) | freshwater metagenome | isolation source: river surface water | place: USA:Blue River Watershed | collected 2017-08-16 | reverse complement strand
TATGGTGTCGAATGTGTTCTTTCTTTAGAAAAATATAAAAAAATTAGAGAAGAAATATGTTTAAAAAAATATGGTAAAACTTCATTAGAAATGGCTAGGGAAGGTTTGAAAAAAACACATAAGACTAGTATTGAGCAAAAAATAAGTAATATTTTATTAGAGTATAATATTAAATTTGAATCACAATATGACATATATTACGCTGATAATAATTTTAAAACTTATGATTTTTATTTAAAAGATTTTAACTTATTAATTGAAGCTGATGGTGATTATTGGCACGCCAACCCAAATAAATATTTAAATGAAGATGATTTAACTAATGTTCAAAAAATTAATAAATTGAATGATGAATTCAAAAATAATTTAGCTAAAAAAAATGGTTATTTTTTATTAAGGTTTTGGGAAGAAGATATTAAAAAAAGAAAATTTAAACGATTTTTTTTAAATGAAATTAAAAAGTATGGAAAAAAAGAAGATTAAAATGAGAAAAAAAATTGTAGCTATGATGCCATCAAGTTTAATACAACAAAACTTCGGTGAGACTGTAAGTAAACATGGGTTCTTATTGTGGGATATTGAAACAAAGGAAATACAAGAACATGATATTGAAACTGATTATGGTTTTTATCAGTTCAGAATAAAATCATTGGAAGATATTGAAAATGATAACGAAATTTTAACAAATTTATAATGGGTATAACAATTAAAGAATTAAAAGAGTTTTTATCTATATTACCAGAACATATGGGTGAATTTGAAATGGTTAATGGTGAGGTTAGTGAATTAACTGAGGCTAATTATTACGCTAGGGTAGATAAACCTATAATCCACATTGAAATTGATGAGGAAAATAAAGAGTTTATATTGATGCATCAATCAGAAGAGGATATCAATAACATAATTGATAAAGTAAAAAATGGAAATTCCTAAAAAAATAAAAGACGAGATATGGGAATATTGTCGTTTGAATAATATTCCAAATATTGATGAGTTCATGTTAAAAATGCTAACTCAAGGGTTAACCATTGAAAAATATGGAGCAACCCCAACAACAAAGGAAAAGATAGTTGAAAAAACTGTTGAAAAAATTGTTGAGGTTCCAGTAGAAAAGATTGTTGAAGTACCTGTTGAGGTTGAGAAGATTATCGAAAAAGAGGTATTCATATCAGACAATGGTGAAGTTACACAACTAACTAGTAGAATTGCTAAACTTGAATCAACTATACTTGCTAATACGAAATCGTACAATGAAAAGTATAAAGAGTTTGAAAACGAGTTAAAGTCTAAAGATGATACAATAACACAATTAAACCAAGAATTGGAGATTGAAAAAAAGAAAGCAATAAAAAGAGATATATATGGAGAAGGTTAAAGAAATTATTAAAGTACCACAAAATGCCAAAATAAAAGTATACTGGGATGATTCGCCAGAAAATTATAGTAGAGAAGCTAAAAATAGGGTACAAAGATATTTTTCTAAAAAATATGGTGTTGATAAAAATAACATTCAAGTAGAGTACAGACCAGTTAAAGTTGGTAAAAATGGTAAATTAATTCAAATTGACGGTGCATCTATTGAAAATATAATGGATGTTGCCTACCAAAGAGAATTATTTAAAGAATGGTTAACCAGAAACAACAAAAATGTTGATGTTACTAGATTATATTCATTAGATGATAAAGTTAATGCTGAATTGGAAAATGATGGTGATGAATCAACACATAAAAGGTGGTCTATAAAATGGATAACTTTAAATAACTTCTTATCATTTGGTGAAAACAACTTTTTACCCATGAGTCATTTCAGAGGCTTAACAGTTGTTAACTCAATTCCAGAAAACCAAGGTGGTAAAACAACTTTAACTGTTGATTCAATTAAGTATTTGTTATTTGGTAAAACAACAAAAACAGACAAGAATGAAGAGATATTTAACTTGCACAGTGATAATAACGAATTGGTTGTTCGTGGTATGATTGAGATTGATGGTGAGGATGAAATCATTATTGAACGAAACATGAAAAGGAATAAAAACAAATCTGGTGGTTGGACCATTAGAAATGTTGTTAATTATTATAGGATATTACCAGATGGTGAAGAGGAATTACTAAATGATGAGGATGCAACCAAGACAACGAAAAAAATAAGGGATACTATTGGTACTGAAAAAGATTTTGAATTGGTAGTATTAGCAACTGCTAGAAATTTAGATGATTTAATTGATTTTACATCTGGTGAGAGTGGTAAATTACTAACTAGGTTTATTGGTTTGGATATTATAGAGAGAAAAGAAGAGATTGTACGGGGTATGTATAATAATTTCTCAAAAACTATGAAATCAAATCTATATGATGTTATTACGTTAACCGAAGAGATTGACACACACAAAGAAAATATAGAAAAGCTAAATGATTTAGAAATTGATTTAAATAATAAATTAACTGCCGAAAAAGACAACATTCTAAATTTAACAAATCAAAAATTAGATTGTGTTAGTAAAAAGATTAAAGTAGATGTTGAGATATTAACATTAAACCCATCTAAATTAGAAAGTGATATTGAAAAACTAATAGAAAATGGTATTAAACTTAAAGAATCCCTTGATTTAACTAATGCAAGTATAACTGAGATAGGTAAAGTTACATTTGATGAAGATAGACATTTTGAAACCACCAAACAATTAAATTCAATCAATACCGATATAGCTGTTAAAAATGCTGAGGTTGATAGATTAACAAAAGTTGTTGAAGATTTAATTGCTGGTGGTATATGTAAAGCTTGTAATAGAAAGTTAGATGATGTTGATAATACTGAACATATAAATGAACATAATAAAGGTATTGAATTATTAAATAGTGAAATTAATAAATCTAACAAAAAGGTTAAAAAATTAACCGATGAGTTAAATGTATTAAATGAAACAAAAACTAAAGTTGATGAATTAAATAAATTAGAATTAACTAGAGATAAGATTGAAGTTGAAATATCATCATTGAAAAACGAAATTAAGATTAAAAAAAGTGATTTAAAGAAGTATAATGATAATTTAAGTGCTATTGAAACTAATAAAGATTTGGATAACCAAATTAACCAATTAGACACTAAATTAACTGTTGCTGATAACCAAAAAACTGAAATAACAAACAAAATACAAAAGGTTAAAATTGATATTGAAACAAATCAAGATAATATTACTAATAAAACTAAGTTGATTGAACAAATCAAAAAAGAAAAAGAAGTTGAAACCATTTATAAGTTATACATTGATATGATTGGTAAAAAAGGTATCAGTAAACTTGTTTTGAGGTCAGTATTACCAATCATTAATTCAGAAATACAGAGGTTATTAGATGATGTAACTGATTTTGAAGTTGAGATATCTATTGATGACAAAAATGAAGTTAGATATTTATTATTAAAGGACGATGTTGAGAAGTTATTGAAAGCTGGTAGTGGTTTTGAAAGAACTGCCGCTAGTTTAGCTTTAAGATGTGTCTTAGGTAAGATGTCAAAACTATCAATGCCTAACTTTATAACATTAGATGAAGTTTTAGGTAGAGTTGCACCAAATAATGTCGATAAGATGAAATTGTTATTTGATAAAGTTAAAGAAATGTATGATAATATATTCTTTATAACTCAAAATGAGATTGTTAAGGATTGGGCAGATAATATCATTACAGTTGTTAAGGACAATAATATATCAAAAATTAAAATTAATTAGGTTATTATCATTTTTTTTAACTATATTTGTCATATAAAAAAAAGTTAGTTATGGTATTTAGACACTATTGTTTAGTTTTACTTAATCCAAAAAGTGATTTAAGTGATGAGATTATTAAAATATCAGAAAGTCAATTAAGAGCAATTAAAGGTAAAGGCATATCAATATATACATTTACTTCAGTTGTTGATACTGCAATATTGAGTGATTATTTTAAATCTTTTGAAGTTAATTTTTTGTTATTTGAATTAGATAAACAAACATCGGCTTATAATTTTAACGACAAAATAAAAGAAGATGATTTATTTGGATTTATTAATGATTACACTAAAATAAATGAATACGAAGAGTTGTCTAATAAATTATTAGATGATATTATATCTGAAAATATTGGTTATGTTAGTGGGTCTACAAATAATATTAATAAATCAAATACTTCATATACATCTAGAAGAAAGAAAGATTTACTTGTTGATGATGAAGTTATTGATGAAGAAATAAAAGACTTGACAAAATCAGAAATAAACGAAAGGTTAAATAAGATAATTGATAAAGGTCTGGATAATTTAACTGAATTTGATAAAAAAATGCTAGAAAAATTATCAAATAAATTATAAATGTATTTACTTTTATAAAAAAAATAAGTATATTTACATACCCCTAGTGGGTAGATAACAATTTTCGATATATGATTATTAATGAATAAAATTTATATTAATTTAAATGGTGATGATTCTGTAACTAAATATTTTAAAGAAGTTAGAAAATCAGAGGTTATAACTCAAGATAAAGAAATAGAACTTGCTGTTAGAATAAAAAATGGTGATACTAAAGCAATTGATGAATTAGTTTTTGCTAATTTAAAATTTGTAATATCAATTGCTAAAGAATACCAGGGGCAAGGGTTATCTTTAAGTGATTTAATAAATGAAGGTAATTATGGTTTAATTAAGGCTGCTAGTAAATTTGACCATACAAGGGGTTTTAGATTTATTTCATATGCAGTTTGGTGGATTAAACAATCAATAATACAAAGTCTTAACGATAACGCTAGGATAATAAGGTTACCATCTAATGTTATAAATAAAATATCAAATTTAAAAAAAGAAATTGAAAAATTTAAATTTGAAAATGAAAGAGAACCTGTTTATGGTGACATCATGTTAGACGATGAAACTAAATATTTTGAACATGACGACTTACCAACTTGTAAATCTTTAAATGATACAATAAACGAGGAGGGTTATGAATTGGGTGATATGATACAATCACATGATGATATATCTGATAATTTCTATGATATTGATTTAATCGTAAAAAACGAATTAGATAAAACGTTATCAGTATTAAGTGATAGAGAAAGAGCGATAATCGAATATTATTACGGGTTAAATAGTAACTATGAACCTATGACTCTTGAAGCTATTGGTGATAAGTTTAAATTAACTAAAGAGAGAATTAGACAAATAAAAGAGAGGGCCATTAGAAAACTTAGATTTAATTCTAATAATCTTTATGATATACTTAATAAATAACCTGATATTTAATTAATATGAAAAAGGTATTATTGTATTTCATATTATTGATGGCTATCGTACTTGCTATAACAGTAGCATATGTATCAATAAGTGGGTTATTAACAGTTTTTAGTGGTGCTGGGTTTATTGGTTTAATATTTTTCTCAGCAATTGAAATCTCAAAAATAGTAGCAACATCGGCCATACATACATATGGTAAAAAGATAGGTTGGGTTTATAATACTTTATTGTCGTTAGGTATTATAATAGCTATGGGTATAACATCAATGGGTGTTTATGGTTTTTTAAGTTCTGGATATGAAAAAAATTCAGCAAAATCTGATAACGTAACTAGAAAAATAGCTTTGATTGATAATCAAATAAAGTTAAAAGAAAAAAGTAGAGAATCAGTCAATACCCAATTATTACAAACTCAAAACAGCATAACCCAACTTAGGTCAGCATTAGGTAATAATACACAATCTAGAGTTGATAGAAGAGGTAATGTTATAACTACATCATCTTCAGAAAATAGAAAAGCATTTGAATCTCAGTTAAAAGTAGCAACAGAAACAGAACAAAGATTAAGTAAGGATTTATCAACTATAGATTCAACTATTAATATTTTATCTGAAAATAAATTAAATATAGAATCAGAAGCTGCAACTACTAATGAATTAGGTCCATTAAAATATTTGGCAGAAATAACTGGTTCATCTATGGACAATGTTATGAAGTGGTTTATATTGTTATTAATATTTATTGGTGACCCAATGGCTATATTAATGATTATCATTTTTAATAAAATAATAAATGATGGTGATGGTGAGATTGTTGGTTCTAATGAAATAAAAACCAATGAAATAATTGAAGAACCTAAAAATGTTATTGACGAACAACATATTATTGATGAACAATTAATTGAAGAACCTAACGAAATGGTTGATGATATTAATGATGACATAAATGATGAACCTAAGCAAACTGAAAGAGTTATAAGAGTTGAAGATTTACCAGAAAGAAGTAATAGAGGTTTTAGCGTTAATATACCAGATAGAAAACAAAATAATTTAGTTGAAAGAATAGGGTCAAATAAAGAAGTTAGAGGTGAAACACCCAGCACTGTTTTTTTTAAGAAAAGAAAATGATGATTAATAAACGCAGTTATAAATTACCAGAAAATAACTATATAAAAGAAGAAACCACCAAAGATAAAATAGTTATAGGTAATACATTTTCGTTAGATATGAAACATTATATTGGTTGGAAGCTAAGATATAATGGTAAGTACACTAAAACTGCAAATTATACAATAAGGTTAGATGGTTCAATATACGAACATTTTAATCCAAAATATTACTCAAACTTTACTGATAATATACAATTTGATAAAACAGTAATAACAATAGTTTTAGAAAATGAAGGTTGGTTAATTAAAGATTTAAACAATGAAAACATATATATTACTAATAGTGGTAATATTTATAATAGGGTTGATGATATAATCATTAGAAAATGGAGAAGCAATAGATATTGGTCACCATATAGTGAAAAACAATTAGAATCAACAGTTAAATTGGTTAATAAACTTTGTAATGATTTCAATATACCGTTAGAGGTTATTGCACATAATACAAAGATAACTAAAATTAATGATTATAAAGGAGTATTATATAAAAGTAATTTAAATAATTATTTTACTGATGTTAATCCTTCTTGGGATTTTATTAATTTTAAAGATAAGGTAGAATTAAATTAAATAAAAATGATAAACGAACACGACATAACTAAATCAATGATTGACAGAATGAGGACTATTATTAAGGAGAATGTCGAAACTCCAGAACAATTAGGTACTCAACAAGACCAACAAACCGAAGAAGCACCAAAATCGATAGTATTTTTATCTGGTGGTAAAGAATTACCTGTTAAAAGTGGTATGGAAACTTATTGGAGTGAGGATAAAAAAAAGTTTTTAGAACTTGTTGGTCCACAAACTAATGGTGTAACATTTATTGATTTCACGATTACACCTAAAACTGGGACAAATGAAGGTGACGTTTTATTAAGTGGTAAATTGGATGGTTATGATACTGATTTTACTATGAATAAAGACCAGACCTTAGGTTTAAGGTTAACAACTAATACAACACAATTAAATGATGACTTTATGAAATTATTACAAAAACTTAAAGGTTATTATGATAATTGGCAAAAAGAATGGGCAAATAAATTAAATACTGAAAATTTTGATTAATATGCTTAAAAAGATAGATACAAAAACGTTAATAATTATATTATTAACATCTTTATTATTAATCTTTGGGTGGTTACAGCCAAACCAAAGGATTAATTATTATAAAGACGAATTAAAAGATTTAAGGATATCAAATGATAGTTTAATGAAAGTTAACGATAGTCTTAGAGCTGAAAATAAAAAAATAGATATAGAAATAACTAAACTTAAAAGTTTAATATTGTTTAGTGAAAATTTAATAAAAGAATATAGTATAACAATAGATTATTTAAAAAATAAAAAAAATGAAATACCTGGTAAAGTTAATGTTCTTAATGCTGATATGGTCGCCAATCAATTCACAAGTTACCTTAAAAGAAGGTCAAGTAAAAACGTTCATAAATAATGATGGTGATACATTAATTGTAATGAACATTAAAGACGCTAAGTCAATTTTAATTGATGTTCTAGAATGTGAAATATTGGATAGTACGGTTGCATATTACCAAAAAATGGATAAAGAAAAAACTAAAATAATTTTTTTACAAAAACAACTTGAAGTTGAACAAAATAAAAAAATAGAAAATTTAGAAAAAGAAATTAATAATTGTAATACCATTGTTGGGAATAAAGATAAAGAAATTGGTATGCAAAATGAAATAATATCTGAACAAAGAAAAGAAATAAGAAAGCAAAAATTATTAAAAATTGCTGGATTTAGCGGCTCAATTATACTCCCAGTTTTAACAGCTATTATAATACTTAAGTAAGATTAAAAATATAATAATAAAAACCCCAATATCGGGGTTTTTTTATTTTAAACTAATATTTATTTATAAATATTTTCCTTAATGAAAGATTTGATTAAAAATAGGTTAAATGAAGAATTTGGTAAAAGTGATTTTAACAAAGAAATCAATACTTTTATTGATGGTGCAACATTTAAAAATAAAATAGAGAAAATAGTTAAAGATAAACTAAAAGATAATAAAGAATTGGAAGATAAAATGGTTGAGATAACCAGAAACGTATTAAGCCAATTATATAAAACCCTTTGGACAAAAAGAAATTTTTGGAGAAACCAAGTAGATAATAAAAATTCATAAAAAATGAAAAAAATTAAAATAACTCAAAAACAAGCAATGATGCTTGAAAATCTAAATAAACAAAAAGTTATAAAAATAACCGAAAGTCAATATAAAAGGTTAATTGAAGGTTTAAACTCTGGTTCAAATATAGACCGTTCATTTGATAACTTAATGGGTAAACAATTACCAGATTTTAAAAAAAATAGAACTGAAATAACTAAATATAAAAATTTAAGTGAAAATCTATGGGAATCATTTGTAAATGAGTTATATGGTTTAAATGAATCATCTGAAAAAGTATATGAAACATTAATCAATTTAATGGAAGCTTGTGGTTATGTTGAAAATAGAAAACTATCTAAAACCAAATTTGATGGTGATAAACAAAAAGCTAAAGATGTAATATTGGGTGGTTTAGAAAAATTACATGAAACTGGAAGTCCATTTATGGCTATGGAAGCTATGGAAGATATTAAAAAATCCCTTGAAGCACAATTAACACAAAGGTCTGGAGAAAAACCAACACCACAACAAATAGCGGATAAATTAAAAGATTTAAGAAATAAAGAATTAGAACTTAACCCAAGAATTAAATCAATAGAGGAACCAGCTGACCCAAATCAATTAAAATTAGATTTATCTGAAATTGATGGTGAAGAAGTACCAACAAAAATGGTTCCAGTTAATCTAGAAATTGAGGATGAGGTTGATACAATTACAATGGATGTTCCATTATTTATTAGAGCTTTAGAATATTCTCGTGAAGATGCTAAAAGTGATATGGACTTACATGATATTGCTCAAAACGCCGTTTCATTAAGTAAAGATTATGGTGTTTTAAATATGGATAACTATTCTGAAATATTTGGTGATACTGAAGAGGTTAAACCACAACCATCTGGTGAAGAACCAATAAATGAAGCTGGCGAATCTGGGGTTGTTGGTTTGGATATTTTAAATCATGCTCCTTTCAGTAACTTACCAGAAACTAGAAAAGAAATGGGTGATTATACAACTAGAATGGAACCAACGTTACCAAGTCTGCAAGATGCGGATGGTAGCGTTATTATGTTTTCAAAACAAGATTTTGTAGACCACGAAGTTCAAGGACCAAAAATGATGCATAAGTTTGATGGGTATATTACATTATTTAAGAAAAAATTTGGTGAAGAACCTATTTTCATTAATATTGAAGATAAAGGTAAGTTTGGTCGTGCAGATATTGCAAATGAAAAATTTATAGAATGGAAAAATCGCGGACTAGCAACTAAAAAATCTTATATGGATAATCTAAGAGCTTCTGGTGATAAATCTGGGTTAGATGAAGAAAGTGTTGATGAAGTAACAGCAATGGGCGGTGCTTTTGGTGTGTTTGGTGGTGATGGTGTTAACGCAAAATCTGGTGGTAGTACTTTCCCAGTTGTACCATTACAAAAAAAAAATGAAGCAAAAATACACGAAGCGTTAAATGCTTTAAAAAAAAAAATAACTGACGAATCTGAAGAAGAATTAGATGAGTCAACAACAACAGTAAGTGCTGGACCTTTTGGTTATGCTACACCAGGATTTGCCCCATCAGAATTTATGGGTACTGCTGGAAAAAAAGGTAAAGCACCTGTAAATATAAAAAAGAAAAAACCGATATACCCTGGTGGTTCTTTTGTTGAAGAAGGTGCTTTCGATAAAACACAATGGGCTGGAGGTGCTTTTGTTGAGTTTGATGATTGTACAAAATTAAATAATAATAAAGAAGCTCAGAGCGGTGGTTGTTCAACTGGTGCTATTGATGGAGTTGTAAAACTCAAAAAAACAGCAAGCAATGTTAATGCACCAAGTTTGGGTAAATAATCTTGTTTTTTTTAATTTAATTACATATTTATAATAAAAGATAAAATGGATAAAAATAATATTAAATCATTACTTTCTAAAACCTTTGTTAGCGAAGCAAAAGTTCGTGGTCTTGAGGTAACAAACAAGGCTAAGGAAGAAAGTGGTAAAGAAAATAAAAAAGCCATTAAAGACATGGAGGATGAATTATCAGACTATGATAAAGAATCAAAAGAAATGGCTAAAGATTCCATAAATCCAGTTAAATTTAACTATACTGACAATTCTGAAGAGGAATACCATCGTGAAATGGAAATCATGAATGGTCAAGAGATGATTCAGTATGATAGAAAACCTAGTGATAAATTTAAAGAAAGAGCTGAAGAAGCAATAGCTGGCTCATCAAGAATGGGTAACAATCCAGAATGGGCAAATGTTGTTGTTCCAGGACAAGGTGGTGACCCAGCATTTGGAAAAAAATTGGTTAAAGCGATTAAAGCATCTGAAAAGAAAAGAAACGATGCCACACCTACAAGTAAAATGTTTGGTGATGACTGGGAGATTGTTCAAGACCACTCAAATAAACCTTACGCTTTTGAAAATACTGAAAATAATAAAGAAATTATAAAAGAAAAAATGAAAAGATTAACATTTAAAAAACCTTTTAACGGGGTTAACAATGCATTAAACTTAATACCAGAATCATACAAGGTTGATAGCAAAGTATTTGAAATGACCGATGGTAACGAATCTTATAAAGTAAGATGGGAAGGTTCATTAAATGAAGGTAAAGCGGTTGTATTAATGGCAGCTGATAAAACTCTAGTTAATGAAGATATGCAAAAGATGAAACATCTTATGGGTTATAAATCTGAAGAAACTCTTGGTAATTTAAAAGGTACTGAAAGAATTAATGAGGATAAAAACTTTGGTGACATCTGGAAAAAGACAAAAACCATTTTAAGTGAAGGTATTGAAGAATGGACTGAAAAACAATTAAAAGCTTTTGATAAGGATGGTGATGGTACACCATTCGAACCAGAAGATATGAAAATGTTACGTAAAGATGAATCAGAAATGTATGAAGATTCATTATATGAAATGAACGGTGCTCAAGGTGAAGAACAACAACCTGTTAACCTATCTGATATGAGAACAGGGTTATTAACCACATTAAAAACTTACGCAAATAAAATGCAAGGTCATGAAAAAGAAGAATTCTTAAATTTTGTAACTTTAATGGGTGAGTATTTTGGTAAAGGTTCTGGGAATCAAGATAGTGGTTTAGTTAAAACAATGTTAGACAGATTAGAAAAACTAATGAGAAGTAATCTTGAAAAAATGGAACCTAAACAACAAGCACCAGGTGCTGAAATGCCATCAGCTTTAGAAAATCTTGAAGAAATGGATAGATTTGAAGAAGTATTTGGTGGTATGGATGAAGAATAAATAAAACATATAAATAATAAAAAAAACCCCTATATAGGGGTTTTTTTATTTTTTAAGTATTTTATAATCATTCTCAGTTAATGAATTAAAACCATTAAAAGAAGCTTTATCTAACACATCATCCTTTGTTATGTTTGTCTCATAAAAAAAATCGATTAGCTCATCAAAACTATACAAATCTAAAAATTTATCTTTAAATAAATCTAATTGGTTATTTATTATTATTGATTTTAATTTATCGGTATAATCTTCTTTTGAGTATATAGTTATATCATATTCCAATAGTAAATTAATAAATACATTCAATTGTTCTTGGTCTAAAAATAAATATAAATACTCATATTTATCACAATCACTAATGTTTATTAAAACCCTATCAAAAATTGAAAAATCATATATATCAATAAAATCCTCATATATAGAATATATTTGGTCGTTATTATCATCTTCGTTTTTAATCTTCAAAATAGTAACCATAATAATTAATTTATACAAATATATTAATAATAATACAAATAACCAAAACATTATAAAGATATTTTAATATTTATTTTATGTGATTAAATATTATATTAATTAAAAAAGGATGTCAAAAGATAGGAATAAAATAGAATTTATAAATTACATATCAACACCATTGAGTGATGATAGTATAACTATGTTATATACTACCAACAATATTAAATTTGACCGAGTTAATTTATATTTTGATTTTATTGTTTCTTTTTTTGAAATATTATTTGATACATATATGGGTGATGATATCACAGATAAAGATGAACAACACAACCATTTCAAATGGTGTTGGTTAAAAAATATAGACAACTTTGAATTAGAAGGTATAAAGTTTTATGATAACGGTGAATTGATGTCTTATTTTAACGAATTCACTAAAGAAGTATTTTATAATTTAGATGGTAAAGATTACAACCCACACATCAAAAATAATATAATAACATTATGGAAACATATATTCAACTATAATGGACCAAAAACTAGAGCAGATGTTGATAGTTTTGTTGAGTTATATATTATTTTTGATAAATCATTAAAAACCATATAAAAAAACCCATTTATCTATTTATTTTTAAAAAAAAAGAATTATATTTAGTTCATGAGTAGGATTATAAATATAATTATGACTGAACTAGCTTCTGACATATTAAAACATGAAGAAGCTATGGAGAATGCTATTAATGATAAAAAAAATGGAGTCGATGATAAGATAAAAATCATTAAGCATCACTTATCTGAGGTTGTTAAGACCGAATTGATGATTGAGAAGTGGAGAAATTACACAACACAATCAAATAATAACGATTAATAAAAAAATAAAAAAATGAAAGAATTTGAAGAATTAAAAACATTGATTGAGTCATTAGAGGCTGATGTTACTAAATTTGTTGAAAAAGGTAATAAAACTGCTGGTACTAGAGTTAGTAAAAGTATGAGAGACGTTATAAATGGTGCTAAAGCTATCAGAAATAAAGTCTCAACTATGAAAAAAGAGGCTAAAGTTTAATTATGTTATTAATAATAGTAAATAAAATACTATTAATGATTTTAATCATGGCTTGTATGAATGTAATAAGACATACCTATTACTTTATACAAGCTTGGGTTAAATCAAATAGTGAAACACCAGAAAAATATAGAATAAGTAATCCATCATTATGGTGGTTATCTATATCAATCGGGTATATTGTTTCGTCTATAATTTGTGGTGTTTTCATTAAATAAAACAAAATAATATGTCAAAAATACAAGAAAAATTAAATGCGCTAAGACCATATGTTATAGGTATAAGATACGTACAAGGTATACAATTAGTTGATGCTGTATTTAAAGAGGGTTGGGTTATACCAAAATCTGAAATCATCAAACAAGAAATGGTTGACGCTGGAGAAAATTATTATATGTTCTATAGTGAAAATGATGACATTGATATTGATGATTTATTAGATTATGTTAAAGAAATTATTAACCTTAACATAGAAAGAGAGTTAAAATATGAATTACTGTCTGAAAAAGTTGAAGAATTAAAAAAAATATTTAAATCCAGTAGTTTATCAAAATTACAAAAGTTAAAATTTACATTTTCAGAACCAGACATTATGCCATCATTAATTGATATTGATGATATAAGTACAACAACTGTTGATGAAGTATCTGAAACTACTATTGAAGATAATATGGATGAAACCGTTAAAGTTAAATCTGAAATTAAAAATACAACGGTTAAAAAAGAAACTAACAAAACAAAATTGACACATAACGATATAGAATTACCCCCAAAGGGTGATAAGATTGAGTTGGTCGAATTTGAAGAACCTAGTAATATTGTTTGTAAATGTGAACCAGATGAAATATGTCCAGTTTGCGAAGACCAAAAAGATTTTGCTTATTAAGAAAATAAAAAAACCCTCAATCGAGGGTTTTTTTATTTAAGATTCACTTGAATCTGAATAAAAGGCTCTTTCAAAACATTCCTGTACGGTGTGTATAATCCACACACCACCAGAGGTTAAACAACCATCTAAAAATACCATTAACCAAAATTTATCAACACCATATAAAGACATTGGTGACTGATAACCTAAAGAACCAAAAATAAATGATAAAATAAATCCAACCCAAGTTGATAAACAAAGTGGGCAACTAAATAATTTACCAAAGAAACCTGGTGATATTCTATCCCAAAAGTCTCGCCAACCTTTAAATATGGAACCAAATACTACAATATTTGTAATACCATAAGATAATAATAAAAATGTACCTATAATCATAATTTAATAATTTTGTATACAAATATACTAATTTTTTAATATATTTGCATATATTTAACTATGTAATAATAAAAATGGAGAAAGGTAAAAAGGAAATATCAGTTGACGATGTATTAAATATGGTTAGTGATAAAACCAAAAGATTAATATCTGATATAGAAAGAGAAGAAAATGGTGAAAGAATTGAAACTGTTGATTCAATCATTAATGATATAAAAGGTCAAAAAGAACAAACAAAATTAAATAAAATAAAATTTGCTAACGAAATTAAAAGTGGTTTGGGTGTAAAAATAAAAGAAAAACCAAATGAAATAAAGGTATATGTTAAACCATGGTATAAAAAGTTGGGTGAATCTATAAAAAATATTTTTACAAAGTTTTAATATGAATTATAATGAATTAATAGAAACTATTTCTGAAATAGTTAACAATGATAAGGTGTATAAGGATGGTTTGTCATTAGTATACCAATTAGATAATGACAACCATAAGAAAATGGACGAACACTTATTTTATAAAGCAAACCCAAACAATTCTGAATTTATACATAGGGATATTATTGAAGTTGAAATTGGTGGTATTTTAATAAAAATTATAAAAAAATCTTAATTTTTTTTTATAATCCAAATATTATCATTATATTTGTCTAAAATAAAAAAAATGAAAAATAAAATATTCTTTCTATTTGTTTGGTTGTTATTATCTTGTAATAAACAAGAAACAATTATAAATAATGAAAATTCTGAACCTGAAGAAGTTGATACCACAAGTTGGAGGGATGCTTACGAATATAACGGTGTGCTACCTAACAACTTAACAACGAATAGTAATATAAGTGGTACCAAATGGGTTTTATATAAAGTTATGAGTGGATATTCAGTTAGCTACCCAAATGATACTATAAAATTTACAACCAATAACGCTTATGTTTTAAATCAAAATGGTCAAAGACCATATAATTTATCACAAATAACGGGTTCAACGAATAAATCATTAACTCTTTATTATTTTTTACCATTTGGTGGTGGAACTTATAGTGGTCAAGTTGGTCAATATTTCAATGAAGATGGTTATATGAATAACATAGAGTTTACCAATTTACAAAATAATACATTAAAAATAGTAGGTTGGTTTAAAAAAATATAAAAAAAAGTTGCACTTTAAAAAAAAGTGTAGTATATTTGCAAAAGTTAATTTAAAAAACAAACATAAGGTTATGAAATTAGTAGATGCTTTACAGACAAAAAACACTTTAACCGAAAACGGGATGGTTACAAATTCATCATCATTGAATGATTGTGTTAATTTATTTTTCCAGATTGGTGCCATGAGAGGTCAGGATAAAACTAGATTAATCAACACGTTTGTTAAAGCATACGAAGAAAATGCGTTAACCGCTATGAAGATTTTATTTTGGGCTCGTGACATTCGTGGTGGTGCTGGTGAAAGACAAATCTTCAAAGATATCATCACATATCTTGCAACATCAAGAACTGATGTTATGAGAAAAAACATATCTTTGATTTCAGAGTATGGTAGATGGGATGATTTATTAACTTTGGTTGGAACACCATTGGAAAATGATGCGTTGACATTGATTTCTGATGCTCTTAAAAACGGAAATGGTTTGGCTGCTAAATGGATGCCAAGACCAAACGTTAACAATAGAGAGAAGAAAAGACAAGCTTCAGCTTTAAGAAAGTTCTTAAAGTTAACACCAGGTGCCTACAGAAGCATGTTAGCTCAGCTATCATCAACTGTTGAGCAATTGATGTGTGCTAATGAGTTTGGTAAGATTAACTATTCTCACGTACCATCTAGAGCCATGTCAGACTACATGAGGTCTTTTGGTAAGAGAGATGGTGTTAGATTCTCTGAATACATTGAATCAGTTAAGAAAGGTGATGTTAAAATCAATGCTGGTGCAGTATACCCATATGATGTTGTTAAAAACTTAAGATTTGGTAGTGCAAATGGTGCTGATGCACAATGGAACTCACTTCCAAATTATTTGGAAAATAACAATGAACAATTCTTACCAGTTGTTGATGTATCTGGGTCAATGATGTGTTCGGCTGGTAATAACCCAAATGTAACATGTATGGATGTTGCAATCTCTTTAGGGTTATACATCTCAGAAAGAAATGAGGGTGCTTTTAAAGATACATTCATGACTTTCTCTGATAGACCTCAGTTACAAGTTCTTAAAGGTTCTTTATCTGAAAGATGCGAGCAACTAGAAAGAGCTGATTGGGATATGAGTACAAACGTTAAAGCTGTATTCAGCACGATTTTAACATCTGCTGTTAGTAACAATGTACCTCAATCAGAAATGCCAACAATGATTATAATTCTATCTGATATGGAATTTAATCAAGGTACTAGCGGTAACTGGAATAAAACAGCCCAAGAGCTTTTCGAATCAAAATATGGTGAAGCTGGTTACACAATGCCTAAAATTATATATTGGAACATAAACGCTAGGAGCAATAACTTCCCAGTTCAGTTCAATAAAGAAGGGGTTGGTCTAGTATCAGGGTTTAGTGCATCACTATTAACTAGTGTTTTATCTGGTAAAGACCTAACTCCATACTCAATGATGATGGAAGTGGTGTCTTCTGAAAGATATGCACCAGTTACTGTGTAAAAAAACTGTTTAAAGAATACATACTGCAAATAATTAAATTTAAATTCAATTAGCAACGCAGAGAGATGTGCAGCGGAATGTTGCACATCCGAGGGACCAACACCACAAGGTTCAAAAAATAAATAAAAGTGGTAAAGCTTTACAGGGTTAGGCTATATAGCCCCAGTATTCTGAAACAGACATTAAAACCTAGTAGAAATACTAGGTTTTTTTTGTTTTTAATGTTTACACTTTCAAAAAAAATAAATATTGTTGTTATATAATAATGATATAAAATATTATAAATGAAAATAGTAAAAAAACAAATCAAAGAAGACGGTAGTAAGTATATTGTATACGTTACCGATTTAGGTGGTTCACCATTAGCTTGTGAATATGCAACTAATGACAATATGAATGATGTAGTAAATCAATTAACTAATGAGTTCGGTGAAATATCGATATTTGAGGAAATGACATATAATGAATATATAAATCAATAAACAAATGGAAATTCAAAAAGGTTACCCACTAATTTTAGTGTTTTATCTCGACAGAGAAGTGATGATGCAAGGTGATATAATCAAATCATTTGCTGACTCAGTAAATAATGCAATTGCACAAAGAGAAGCTAACTGTATGGCTTTCTTTTTACCAACAGATGGTGAAGAGAGAATTGAATGTATAAATCCAGTCTTAATGCACGAGGCTGACATGGAAAAAGTCAACCAAATGATACAAGGTTTGGCTAAAAATTTTGACGTTGGTCAAGGTGCCGATTTAGGTAAAGATTCAGCAGAACATGAAGTTGAATTAGACAATGAAGATTAAGGTCTTGTGGTGGTCCTCCATATCTTTTGGATGGGCCACCCAGTCTTATCTTTAATTAAATCATACATTCTGCTAACAGTCGCTTGACTAGCAGTACCCATAAACAATAAATTCTTTATTTTATTCTTTCTAGCTACCTTAGCTAACATATGGTGTAATCTTTGAGCATCATCAATACATTTACAAATAACCATATCAAATTGGTCCTCATTATGGATTATCAATTTATTATAAACCACAATAATTTGTTTAGTCATATTTTTCTTATATGCACCACTCATTAATAATTTAACTATATCATGTATAGTTACCCTATCATTTTTTGGGTTTTTACCAAATAACCAAAAGGTTTCTTCTATTTGATAGTCAGCATCATCCAATATGGTCCAATCACCCAAAGGTGGTTCTTGATATAATTTACCATAAGAATCCCTAAGCATTCTAAATTTATCATCTTCTTCAGTGTCTTTAACAACGCATATTTTATAATTAACTTTTTCTATTTTATTATAATTAATACTACCCTTAGGGAATATAACTTTCTTATTCTCCTCCTTTAAAGCTCTAAACTTAATAAATGAAGTTTCTCTAGTTTGACACCTGTGTAATGTTTTTTTATATTTACCATTTTTTAATAGAACAACTCTATACATACTATTTATTTATTCGATAATAATAATTATTCTTAAACAAAAATAAATAGATGAGTAAGAGAGATTATTACGAAATATTAGGTATTAACAAAAACGCAAATAAATCTGAAATAAAAAAAGCTTACAGAAAACTTGCAAAGGAAAAACACCCAGATTCTGGTGGTGATGAGGAAGAATTTAAATTAATAGCTGAAGCTTATGGTGTGTTGTCTGATGATAATAAGAGACAACAATATGACACATTTGGTCACAATCAACCTAGAGGTGGTGGTGGATTTAGAGGTGATTTTAGTGATTTATTTAATCATTTTGGGTTTGGTGGTAGACAACAAAAACAAAGACGAGGACAAGATTTAAGATTAAACATAAAATTAACATTAGAGGAGATTTATAATGGCGGTGTTAAAAAAATAAAATATGTTAGAAATGAAGCTTGTGGTAGTTGTAACGCCACTGGTGGTCACTCACCAGTAGCATGTCCATCATGTGGTGGTCAAGGTGTTGTCGTTGAACAAATAAGAACACCTATTGGTGTTATGCAAAATATGGCAACATGTAGAATGTGTGATGGTAGCGGTAAAGTTAATTCAATAAATTGTGATACTTGTTCTGGTGCTGGTGTTAAACAAAAAGAAATAACTATAGATGTGCAAATACCAGTTGGTGTTTCTGATGGTATGTCAACAACCTATGTTGGATTAGGTCAAGCAGTAAAAAACGGTTCATCAGGTCAATTAATAATTACATTCAATGAAATACCTCACAAAAACTTTGTAAGATATGGTAATGATTTAAGATACAATTTAAAATTACCATACCATACTTTAGTTTTGGGTGGTAAATCCGAAATAGAAACTATTGATGGTGGTAAAATATCGATAAAAATACCAGAACTCAATAAAATTGGGGATACACTTAGAGTTAGAGGTAAAGGTATGAGGGTATTAAATTCAGAACTTCGTGGTGATTTAGACATTAACCTAGACATTCAAATGCCACAGATATTAGGTGAAGAAGAAAAAGAAATATTAGAAAAATTAAAAAATTTAGATGAAAATGTTGTTGAGAACGAAAATTAGTTGTATTATTGCATTGTAATTAATTTTAAAAAATAAATAATATGGCAAAATTTGAACAACCTTTTGAGGACACAAAAGCGATTTTTGATGGTGTAATTGTTAATTCGGACCTTGACCGATACGTTAACATTGAAGTACTTGTAAATAACAGACAAAAAGAAATTTACAAACCAATCAAAACTAATGATTTAACAAAATACAAAACTGGTGTTGATGTATTCCTTGTTATTAATGAGAAAGTTTTTGACCAATTAAGTGAAGTACAAAAAGTGATTATTGCTGACGAGGCTTTATCTGGTATTCATTATGATACTGAAAAAGATAAATTAGTCGTTAGTAAAACTGACTTTACAACTTACAGCGGTATTTTGAGAAAATACGGTGCTGAACAATGTATTGAACTTAAAGAATTGGTTAAATTAATCTACGCACAAGAGAAAAACTCTGAAGTGGAAACCGAAGCTTAATTATGACTCCAGAAGAAATAGCAGATATAAACCCAGAAGCGTTATTATGTGATGGGTTTGATGAAGCAATTATAGGTATGGCCCAGAGAATAAATCTGGGCCCTGTCGTTGCTTACGATGTGGATAAAATGTTGAATATTATGGTTGAACGTGATGGTATGACTTACGAAGAAGCTATGGAATATTTCGACTATAATATACTAGGAGCGTGGATGGGTGAAAACACACCAGTTTATATTCAAACAAACACTTATTAAAATGAATAAACCTTTAAAAAATATGTTAAGGGCTAGTATTGAAGCCCAAAGACAGAAAGCTTTAGCAACATTACAATTATTAATGCACCATTCTGTTGGTATAGGTGACCACTCGACTGAGGATTATTATAGGAATGCTGAAGAAGCTTTAGCAGCATTAACGGATGCTGATGATAAGTTAGAAACATTAAACAAATACGAATTCTTGGTAGAGTCTGGTGAATATGTAGTTGTGATAAATGGTGAAAGACATGTAAATTAATAAAAATATGGAAAGTTATATGAAATTAGATTTTTATGATGAATTCAAGAAATATGCAATGAATCATATGGGTATTTCGAGTATGCAATTATATTACTGGGAGAAACTACAAGATAATATCTATAAAAATAGTCAAGTTTTTGGTAGTATGACACCTATGGTGTTAGAAGAGAGAGAAATGAGGGTAACATTAATGTCAGTATTTGATAGACTAATGATGGACCGTATATTATGGGTTGCTGGACCAGTTAACGATGCTATGAGTACAGTTGTACAAGCGCAGTTAATGTTCTTAGATAATTTGGAGAATAAAATCATAACAATGCATATTGATAGCCCAGGTGGTTCTGTTAAATCTGGCTTAAGTATGGTTGATGTTATGAATTACACAGCTTCAAAAATATCAACAATAAACACTGGTATGGCAGCATCTATGGGTTCTATTTTATTGGGTGCTGGTACAAGGGGTATGAGATATTCATTACCAAATAGTAGAGTAATGTTACACCAAGTTAGTTCTGGAGCATCTGGACATGTTGAAGATATTAAAATTAGTTTAGCTGAAGCTATAAAATACAATGATAAGTTATTTAGCATGTTAGGTGAATACTGCGGCAAAACAAAGGAACAAGTATTGGATGATTGTAATAGAGATAATTGGTTAAATGCTGATGAAGCTTTAGAATATGGTATCATTGATGGTATTGTTGAGAATAAACCAAAAAAATAAAATAAAATGTAGCACCATATAACAATTTTTTAAAAAATTAAGTAATATGGAAACAATAATAATAGTATCAGTTTTATCAACATTGGGTGTTGTTGCAATACTAACAAGTATTGTGGTTGCGTTCATGAAGTTGAAAAATAAGGTTGATGTTAACAACTTTGAAAGAATGGTGGAAGATATTCACCAAAGAATTAATGAAAATAGTAGGTATACTGACGATAGGTTTGATAAATTAATCAATCAAATTTATGAAACTGTAAATTACAATGATAATACATATCAAAATGAATTTGATGAAATCAGAAGATTAATCGATTCTAGATGTGATAAGTTAGATTCAAAAATATCCAACTTAACTAGAGTGTCTGGTGAATTAATATTAAAGTCAGAAAAAAAACAAATCTTAAACGATTAAAACAAAAAAGGTGCTACATTATAATGGGAAAAGAAATTTTCCCATTTTTTTTTATAAAAAAGTTGATTTTTATAAAAAGTTATTGTATATTTGTATCATAAAGTTCTTTAATTTATGGGGATGACATGGTATTGATTATTTATGGTCTTAACTAGTAAGCATGTAGTGTTAGATGGAAACACTTTAATTACCTATCATTTTTTTTAAATGGCAATTCATTTGACATTGACGAAAACTTCCTAGACAATGCTTCAGTAGAAGTGTTTGAAGGAGAGGTAGCATTAGCCTAAGATAATGCGATGGTGGTACACCACCAAAACCTCCAACCTATTGGAGTTTAAACTTAATAGGCAGAAGATTAGTTTTCAGTAAACCGAACTGTAATAAGGGAACTGTAAGGTTTTGGGTAATTTGTAAATTACAACCTAAACATGTAGAAAGCTTTTTGAGAATAAGTAAGACGTGAGTTCGAATCTCACCCTCTCCACACGACTGATTATATATGGTGTTTAATTAGGTTTTTAAAATGCTTAAAGCTTCTAACTTACTAAATTACCTAAAAGTTGGAAATTAATAACCCAGCATAATTCGCATGCTGGGTTTTTATTTACATTATTAAATTAATTAACTAAAATTAATAATAAATTTAAATTAAAATAAACAAGTATGAGTAAAGTTGAAAACGGTAATACCGTAAAAGTGCACTACACTGGTAAATTCGAGGATGGTTCAGTGTTTGATTCTTCATTAATGACTAACCAACCAATAACATTCCAGGTTGGAACCAACCAAGTTATACCAGGTTTTGAAAACGCTGTATTAGGTATGACCGTAGGTGAATCTAAAACTGTAACAATAACACCAGAAGAAGGTTATGGTGATAGATTAGAGCAAATGGTACACGAAGTTCCAAGAGATATTATACCAACTGATGCTCAAGTGGGTTCACAATTAGTATCAGAAAGTGAACAAGGTACATTTAATGTTGTGGTTAAAGAGATTAAAGATGATGTGGTAGTATTAGATGCAAACCACCCATTAGCTGGTAAAACATTAGTTTTTGATTTAGAATTGGTTGAAATTTCTTAAATTTCATATTGAGTCATAACAATAAAAAAAAAGAGGGTTATTAACCCTCTTTTTTTATTTACTTGATACTTATAGTAAAAAAGTATTATGAAAAATTTTTTAAAACAAATGCTCAGTTCAAGCGGAAAAGTATCTAGCAAACGCGTTGTAACATTACTAGCCTTTTTAACTATGGTTATTGGTTTCATAGTTGATTTATTTTCAAATAACACTGTATCTGAAAATATATACACATCTATGGAATTCATAGTTATAGCTGGTTTAGGTTTTACCGCATCTGAAAGATTTGGTAAATCTAAAAAAGATGATAACGAGGAGTAATCCTAATTACTTTCTCGTTTTTGTTCTTGGTTTAGAAGTACATCCACACATAGCTTATAATTTTAAGGTAATTGTTATATCTATAAATATATGGTAGGTTTAATTTAAATAAAGATTAATATTTATTTTTATAAAAAAATAATTAGAATAAATAATATGTTAAATAAACACAGAGTAACTTTAATGGATAGTGATTGGAATGTAATAGTACCAATACTAAAAGTAAAGCATGTACCAAGCGTTGGTGAGTTAATATATTTGAATAAAGATAAAATATATTATAATGTTATAAGTGTAATACACAACATTTCAAAAAAATGCGATATTTTCATTATTGTTGAAATTTATGATAAAAAAAATTAATAAAAAATAACAATTAACTAATTAGCAAATTAATTTATATCCCACTTAAATAGTGGGATTTTTAATTTAAATGTAGTATATTTGTAAAAATTTAAAAAATGAAGTTACCAAAATTATGCATCGTGGGTAGTGCAAGATGGGGAAAGGATTCAATGGCTGAAATATTAGAAGAATATTTTGAATTAAAGTTCAAATCATCATCACAAGCAGCTGCCGATATATTCATATATGATGCGCTTAAAGAAAAATATGGATATAACACACCAGAGGAATGTTTTGAAGATAGAGTTAACCATAGGTCTGAATGGTATGAATTGATATGTGATTACAATATTGAAGATAAGGCTAGATTAGCAAAAGATATTTTAAAACATACTGATGTATATGTTGGCATGCGTGACTCAAGAGAAATTAAAGAATGTATAAAACAAAATCTATTTGATTTAATCATATGGGTTGATGCTTCAGATAGATTACCACAAGAAGATAAAAGCTCGTTCAACATTGATAAATCTGATGCTGATATAATCATTGAAAACAATGGTACTTATGATGAGTTCAAAGAGAAAGTAATACGATTAGGTAAATCATTATTGAAAACCCATTAATTGATGGGTTTTTTTATTTGATATTGATATTTATAAGTATGAATATTTTTATTAAAAAATTATTGAGAGAAGGATTATTGGCTGATTCGGAATTAAATGAAATCATCAATAAGCTAGATTTCTCATCATTTAAGATAAATAAAACTTTAAATCCAATAGTTTGGTTAACTGATTCTGAGTTAAAACCAGAGATTAAAAAAACCTTAATTGATATTGCTAAAAAATATTATGAATCATTGGATTTAAAAATACCAATATCTGATATTATATTAACTGGTAGTTTGGCAAATTATAACTGGTCAAAATATTCTGATTTCGATGTTCATATATTAATAGATACCAAAAAGTTTGGTAACAAAGAAGAGTTAATTAAAGAATTGTTAGATGCCAAAACTAGGTCTTGGAATGATAACCACAATATTAAGATAAAAGGTTATGATGTTGAATTGTATGTTCAAGGTAATGACCAAGAGCACCATTCAACTGGTGTGTATTCTTTATTAAATGAAAAATGGTTGCTCAAACCAGAAAAGGTTAATCCAACGATAAACAAAAAAGAAGTAAAAGCAAAATACGATAAAATCATAAACATATTATCTGACATTAAAAAAGAATATAATTCTGAAAAGTATGATATCGTTGTTGATAGATTGGAGAAGCTTAAGGACAGAATCAAAAAGATGAGACAATCTGGTCTTGAAGGTGCTGGTGAATTTTCCTCAGAAAATATTGCATTTAAACTTTTAAGAAGAAACAATATAATGGGTGAATTATATGATTTACTAATTAGCGCATATGATAAATCTGTTAGTATTGATGAAAACAAGACTAGACTATATGAAGAAGATGGTGAGTTAAAGTTTGAAATAAACAAAAATGAAGATAAGATAACAATAAAGGCATTCACTAGTGAAGGTGAAGTTGGTAGCGTTATACTTGAACGTGAATTTAATGCGTATTATGAATTTGAAGGTGAACTGAGTGAAGACGAGTTTTACGAAATATTTCCAGATGGTAACTTTATTAAAATAGAATATATAAAGATTGATGATAAATATAAAAATAAAGGTTACGGTAAAAAATTATTAGCTAAAGCTATTGAATATGCAAAAGAAATAGGTGAATCAATAGTTTATTTAAATGCATCACCAATGGGTAATACTGGATTAGCATTACCAGAATTAGTTTCTTTTTATAATAAAGCTGGATTTGAAATTATACCTCAATTGGATAAATACAAAGAGAATAAAGAAATGATTTTAAATTTGGGTTCAAGTATAAATGAATCAAAAGATAAAACAATAAACTGTAAAAATTGTGGTTGGCATTGGAAAAAATCACAATCTAAAATGGAAGATTTATATCTATGTCATAAATGTGGGTATGACAATCACCCAAGAAAATAATATTTATTAATAAAAACATAAAATGATAAAGCAATTACTAAGAGAATCATTAGAATTCCATAAATACAAAACTGTAATATATGAGACAGTTAAAGATTCATTCAAAAATACACCTTTGGGGTCTAGTAAAAAATTCTTAAATGAGTCTACTAATTTATTAGTTTCAAATGATATAAATAATTTCTACACAAATTTATTTGAGACAGCTGAAATGAAAGCTGCACTATTAGATATATGTGTTTTAACTTTTAGTACTGAAAATACTAAATTAGGTGGTAGTGTTGTTACTTTTTCACTACCAGCTGGTTGGTCATGTCCATTTGCAAAAACATGTTTAAAAAAGGTTAGTAGAGAAAGAGAAATTGACCCAGAAAAAGTGGGCACATCAAAAATAAGCAAAAGAACTGGTGAAGAAGTACCATATAAAGGTGATGTTGTAGTCACTAAAGGTAAAGACGCTGAATTCGATTGCTTCGCAGCAAACCAAGAGATGCAATATGATGCATTAAGGGCTAATAGATGGCATAATTATGATTTATTAATTGCTGCTGGAAATGAAGGTGGGGCGAAAGCCCAAGCTGATTTGATAATTAAGTCATTAGAACATTTTTTTGACACGGAAGGTCAAAAGAATGAAGTTAGGATTCATGAATCTGGTGATTTTTATAATGGTGAATATTTACAAGCCTGGATGATAGTTGCCAAAAAAATGCCAGACGTAAAATTTTATGCATATACTAAATCAGTACCTTATGTTGCTGCTATGGAAAAACAATTAAAGGATATACCAAATTTATCAATAACATTAAGTCAAGGTGGTAGAAAAGATGCTGACATAGAAAAATTGGATATAAAAACATCTAGGGTATTTAACACACCAGAAGACATATT
>JACCDO010471111.1_pt1 | contig 26627 bp, 26 predicted proteins | sample 7446101 | NCBI WGS metagenome assembly JACCDO01 (sample SAMN15323440, study PRJNA562643) | freshwater metagenome | isolation source: river surface water | place: USA:Blue River Watershed | collected 2017-08-16 | reverse complement strand
TCAAAGTCTGACACTCGTCGAACTTACCAAAGAAGGGGTAAATGACCTCCTCCTCCGCTTTGATATGGGCTTCGAAGTGAGCATGAAGTTCTGTGCAGCGACTTTTGAAGGTAGCGGCGTCAATTTTGAGTGGCACTCCCGGCGCGCTCGGGGAGACCGACTGAAATAGAAACCGAATCCGTTCGTGGTCGTTTCGTAAAAAATCTAAAGCATCCATTTGAAGAGTTCTCCTCTGTTCCGTGGAACTGCAGTGCTTGTGCCGAAAATCGGGGTTTTTATGCCGCTGGGTCCGAAAAAAAACGGTGGCAAGTTTTCGGCTGAACGCTAAAATTAAGGGATGCAGAAGACTCAAGTTAGAAATTTTGAAAGCTTGTCACTGGTGTTCCTACTCTTGTCTGCTTGCGGAGGAGGCGGCATCGACTTGGAGGTGAGTACCACGGGTGCTGCTACGGCCTTAGGGGGCACAAGCTATGATTCTAGCACTCAGCTGCTAGTGGAATGGGAGGATGACCTCTCGGATTATCAGAGCCTGGTGGTGACAGCGACCGATCCCTTCGGCGGACAACCGATTTCGGTGAGTCTTGAGGCTTCGGCAACTTCGACGACGCTCACGGGACTTAAAACGGCAACCGCATATTCGGTGATACTCAAGGCGTGCGAGGATTCCTCTTGTTCAAAATATCAGGAGTCCGATTCGGTGGAAGCGGAGACCCCAGAGGAGGTCTGGCAACTTCAAGGTTCAGGACATCTTTTTGCGGATCTTACGAGCTTGATTTCAGATGGGAACGCAAGACTTTCAGCCACATGGTTTGGCAACGATTCAGCAGCAGGGGTCATGGCGGGAAAGGTTCAACTCTATTACGGGCCAGGCGGTTCAAGCACACCTCGCCTGGCAGTGGGAGTAATGAGTGGGACGGCAACGACTGGCTCCGCTTCCTCGGTCTCAAGTTTCACCAGTACTGCTGGGACCTATGGGCTGGACAGTCCGAGTACTGCCACCTCCTGGATCGGACAAGTAGCGACTGGACAAGGCGTTCCGACTGGAGGAACCCTGGGCGCGAAGATTAGGCTATTTTTTGAAGCATCGGATTCGACCTCTATCGGTGGTAGTTCTGAGAATCGAATATTTAGTCTCGACTCTCAAGATGGCTATGTGGGGTTGGACTTTCATGGCCAGTCGACCAAAGCGATTTGTAATACGACCTCTGATTACAGCTCTTCAACCGCTTGTTTACCGACGTTGGTGATTGGGAATTCGACAGATGATGCCACGCGGTTCGCGAACATTAATCAGGCCCGACAATTCAAGCTAGGGTGGCCAACCTTAACGGACTGGCGATGGAATGGTGAGGCAGGGACATTCATGATCTTCACCGTAGAAGTGCCGACATCCTGCTCGAGCAGCAGCTATATTATGCAATCTTACGCTCAGTATGATGGGAGCTCGCAATGGGATGTTCAGTTTGACGATTCGACGGGCTGCCCTCATATCTTTGAACGAATGCAGGCGCCCTCGCCCATGCACCTCGGGGATGCGAAATATAAAGTCTACTTTGGAGATCCCTCGGTCTCAGATGGAAAGACGACGTCGAGTAACCTTCCATGGCTGGGCCCCAAGATGGTCTTGTATGGAGACGGGGCAGTCTCGGGGGATTCTGGATCTCTTAGCGTGAGCGATTGGGAGGAACGAGATGTAGCCCGAGCAATTCGGTTTTTGTGGCCGGATGGGACGGAACTCAGTGCTCATGAAATCGGGTACATCGACGATTTTCAGTTCATGACCCCAACCGGTTCATTGACGTTCCAAGCGGCTTTCTTGACCCTAGCAGAACCTGATTTGGGGGTCTCTGGAAACCCGAAAGACAGCTTAGCGATCCTCGTTAACCCATAATAAAAAAAGCCTTGGGTTCATCTCTGAAACCAAGGCTTAAATGGCTGGCCAGGTAGGACTCGAACCTACGACCAATCGGTTAACAGCCGATTGCTCTACCGACTGAGCTACTGGCCAACACGGTAGTGAGGAGACGATTAGTCAAACCGGAACGGCTTGTCTAGCTTATTTTTATTGGCTCTGCATCTCAGAAGTGCCCACGTTTTCGATCCCTCGACTGGGGATCCAACCATTTTCCATCCCTAGCCACCCGATGATGACGAGTCCCAAAAAGAGCACCACTGTAAGGTAAATGTAGATGAAATAGGGGTGTTTCCAAATGGTTCCTGTGTGCTCGCGCTCCGGAACCAGAGTGGCTTGGGAGTTGGGCTTTGGAGAGTTTGAATTTTCCATGCCTCCCGTTGTGGCATCTCCGTTAAAGTTTCGCTAGACCTCCCCTTAGTCATCCTCATTAAAGGAAATCGAAAATGCCCAATCGCGTGGTCGCGCAATCCAAAGTCTATTCGGTTCTCGAGCAAATTCCGGCTCATCTTCAGCCCTACGTCGCTGAACAGGATCCGTCTCTGTATACGCCCATCGACCACGCGAGCTGGAGATTTATCCTGAGAATTTCGAAGGCGTTTTTTTCCAAAACGGCCCATCAAAAGTATCTGGATGGCCTGGAGGAGACCGGTATCTCCACTGAGCGTATTCCTCTGATTTCTGAGATGGACCAGAAGCTTCGGCGTTTTGGGTGGCGGGCGGTTCCGGTAAACGGTTTTTTACCTCCGGCAGTTTTTATGGAATTTCAAAGCTTGGGTATTCTTCCCATCGCATGCGAGATGCGTACTCTAGACCACTTAGCCTACACCCCAGCTCCAGACATTGTACATGAAGCTGCGGGTCATGCCCCCATTCTCGCTGATCAGGAGTATTCAAACTACCTCAGAGCTTACGGGGAAGTGAGCCGAAAGGCGATTTACTCCCATCAAGACATGATGCTTTACGAAGCGATTCGTGAACTTTCGGATGTGAAAGAAAATCCCGAAAGTACGACGGCTCAAATTGCTGCGTCCCAGCGACGCTTAGACGAAGCCGTAACTGCTCAAAAATATCTGAGTGAGTCCATGGCGCTTGCCCGGTTCTATTGGTGGACAGCAGAGTATGGAATGGTGGGATCTCTGGATAATCCATTGATCTATGGGGCTGGTCTCCTGTCGTCGGTTGGAGAGAGTTATTCCTGTGTGAGTGCAAATGTGCCGAAAGTTCCGCTTTCGTTAGATTGCATCAACATGTCCTACGACATCACCAAGCCGCAGCCACAGCTGTTCATTGCTCGGGACTTTGTACAGCTCAAGGACATGCTGGAGAAAATGTCCGAAAACATGGCCTACCGAATTGGCGGCATTGAAGGATTGGCGAAAGCCAAGATGGCGCGGACACTCTCGACCACAGAGTTCGAGTCTGGAGTTCAAGTCTCAGGGGTTTTAGAGGAAATCCTCACGGATTCAATCGGCAATGTATCGTTTCTGCGTTGGTCTGGCCCAGTCCAGATTTGTAGCGAGGACAAAGAAATTTTTGGGCAAGGGGCGGATTACCACTCGGGAGGATTTAGTTCACCGATTGGAACCGTGAATGGCCGAGATTTGAATCAGTTCACAATGGACGATCTTCGTGCGTTGGGCTTTGGAGACGCAAAAACCCAGGGAAGCTTGAAGTTTGACTCGGGGGTCGAGTTTCAAGGAAAACTTCTGGGCGAGGTCCGTTTGAATGGAACACTTTCCGTTCTAACTTTCGCGGATTGCTCAATCCGTCTTGGAGAACGTGTCCTCTATCGACCGGAGTGGGGAAACTTCGATTTGGTTTGTGGCTCACAGGTGGTCTCAGTGTTTGGGGGTGCGGCGGATTCGCAAGCGTTCTTGGCCAAAACGGGTGGAGTGAATTTTAATCGGATTCAGCCGAAGTCGAATCTCACCCAGGAAAACCAAGAATTATGTCAGCTCTACGCGAAAGTGCGTGAGCTCAGGGAATCTGGAATGCCCGCGCAAGACCGAAACAAAGCCTCCCGCGTCTTGAGCGAGCTTCACCAGCAACTCGAGCGGCTTGATCCGAGTGATTGGCTTTTACGGCTCGAGTTACTGGAGTTGAGTTCGGGGCAGGGGTCAGACCTCGAATGGGAGCAAACTGTGAGACACCGTCTTTCGGAAATCTCCAAGACGCGTCAAGACAAGGCAGAGATGATTGAGCGCGGATTAGAGGTCCTCGGAAAATGACAGGGTTCGTGGGACAAGCTTGGGTCATGCTCGGAGCGATTAGCGGATTCTTGAGTGTTGCTCTCGGTGCTTTTGGGGCTCATGCATTAAGGGAGTCGCTCTCTGTTTCCTCTCTGGCGATTTATCAGACGGGTAACTTGTATCAAATGGTACACTCTCTCGCTCTGGTCGGGCTCGGATTATGGCAGTCTCAGTTGAAAGCGCCTCATTGGGCTGCGGGGGGGAATTGGATCCTTATTCCGCCGTATGCGATGGGTTTTGGAATCCTTGTATTTTCTGGGAGTCTCTACGCACTAGCTGTGACCGAAATTCGCATCCTCGGAGCGATTACTCCCATTGGTGGTGTCGCATTTCTCATGGGTTGGCTGGTTTGGGCTTGGGCCGCATTTCGAGTTCATCAAGTCAATTCGTAAAATTTGGAGTCCGTTATGGAACAACAGAATCAAAACTCAGAAGCTCAATCGGCCTCGCCAGTAGAAGTCATTGCTCAGGTCTCTCGGGTCGTTACTAAAGTAGTGGATCGAATCACGGGAGATCGAAACGACTACCCTTTGATGGTGGCCGCAGCTTGTGTGGAGGGTCTAAAGGGCTTTGGAATCGAAGCGCGTGTAATGTACGGACAAGCTGCTTGGATTGAAATTCTTGAGGATGAGTCTTTAATTTGGGCGGGCTGCTGGGGTGATAACCTACACTTCTGGGTTGCAACGCAGTTCGGCGAAGTGGTCGACCTCAATACTTCAGTGGCCCACAGAAGAAGGGGGCATGATACGTCGATGCCCAACCCGATTTTATCTCCACCAATGGTGTGGGCGAGAGAGGTACCCAGATTTTATCGCTACGTACCCGAAGGAATCGCTGAGTTAGAGTTAACGGACGAGCAAGATCAGGAACGCTATTCGAAAGTCCTTCGAGAGGTTCACGAGAAGTGTCGGCCTGATGCGATTATTCCTGGCGTCTTCCCTGAGTTTCCCAATGAGCCGATTCTGTGTTCGGGCCGTCGTCTTTTGGACGATAGCAATCAGAGTTTTAAGAAATTTGATCGCTATCTGGGTGTGAAGGGAATTCCACAGAGTCCCTTTTAGGCAGACAGACTAGAGGTGTTCGGTTCCATCTTCTGGGCGCTCCCAGCGTTCTGTTCTAAACGACATGAGCAGTCCGGGAATTGCGGCTGCAGTGCAAAAAAGGAAGTACGACTGCCAGCCTAGCGACTGTGCCAGGACCCCAGTAGTAGAGGAGAACACCGTCCGCGGTACGGACATGAGGCTGGTCAGTAGTGCGTACTGAGATGCAGTAAAACGCTTGTTAGTCATACTCATCATGAAAGCAGTGAAAGCCGCACTTCCAAGTCCTGCCGTGATATTTTCAAAGCCAATCGTCGCAATCAGCCCCCAGCGCTCAGCACCGATGTGCGCTAGAGCCGCGAATCCGATAGTCGATACGGCTTGAAGAACTCCGAAAGAAATCAGCGAGGTTCTCAGTCCAATCCTAGGAATGAGCGCGCCTCCGGTCATCGTTCCGAGAATTGTAGCAATGAACCCAAAAACTTTGTTCACAGAGCCGATGTCTGTTCTTGTGAATCCAATTTGAATCAGAAACGGCGTGGTCATTGCGCCCGCAAGAATGTCTCCGAGTTTGTAGAGAAGGATGAAAAACAGAACCTCGACCGCTTTTGAACGTTTGAAGTATTCAATCAGCGGTTGGGTAAATGCCTCGAGTGTTTTTCTTGGGATCGATTGGGGATTGGTGGGTTCAGGGGAGAGTAAAGTCGTGATGACTCCGATTGCCATGAGTCCAGCCATGATGGTGTAGACTGCCTGCCACGGCATATGATCGGAGAGAATGAGCGCAAGCGCTCCTGACACGAGCATCGCCAACCTGTACCCTAAAATATAAACGCCCGATCCCGCTCCATACTCTGTGGGTTTCAGTGCCTCGGTTCTATAGGCATCGACGACGATGTCCTGACTCGCACTGAAGAAAGCAACCAGCAGAGCGAAGAGCGCCAGAAGCGAGGGATTTGCGATGGGATCCGATGTGGCGAGAGCCAAGATAGACGCGATCAATCCGAGCTGAGAAATCAGCATCCAACTTCGGCGTCGGCCCAATTTTCCAATACTGAAGCGATCCATCAGGGGTGCCCAGGCAAACTTGAATGAGTAGGGCACCGCGACGAGAGAGAATAGGCCGATCGTTTTGAGGTCCACCTTTTCAGTGGCCATCCAAGCCTGGAGGGTCCCCGCAGTAAGTGCCAGCGGAATGCCTGAAGAAAATCCCAGAAAAAGCATCTGAAGCATCCGAATGTTTCCGTAAATCTCAACGAAGCTGGGCTTTTGTGCGGGGCTTTGGCTCATGCTTTTCAGAATAACAGACATGACGTGTCGAGCAAGCTACAACGGAAGCATTGTGCCTTGCTCTTCAAGAATTCCTCTGCGACGACCGTTGTATGATCGCTTCAGAATCTACGCGGAAACGTGCACCCCTTTCGGAAGACTTAAAATCATTTCAGGAATTTTTACCGCGAGTTCTTGGGATTCTGATGGAGAGCTGTCCTCGGTTTTACAGCTCCCTTTATTTCGAGAGAAAGTCGGGTGTCACCGCGAGTGCTAACTTAAAGCAAACTCAGGTCAGCGAGCGAGCGACATCGGGTCTCGTCATGCGGATTTACGATGGCTACACAATGCACGAAATGGCGACAGATGACCTGAAAGAGGATTCGCTCTGTCGGCAGGCAGAGCGTTTTTCAAAAAGGATTGCTCAAGTGCAGTCGGGAGAGCGTGGAGTTTACCGTCCCTATTCCGGTGCAAGTTGGGAGCAGCGGCTAAAGACCGCACATGACGATGAAATTCTCGCTCAGATTCCTCAGAGTCCAACATCGAGCGAGTTTGTTCATTTCGGAATTCGATTCAAAGACGACCCTCGTAATCGATCGATTGACTCCTTTGTGCAAAATGTGAAGGACCGAGTTTCCGAAGTCCAAGCACTGGCGGAAGGTATGGGCTTTGATTCTCATACCCTGAGTTTTGTATCCGCACGCCGATCGTTCGTAATTGAAGAGTCGCTCTTTTTGGATACTCATTGCAGGATGTCTCAGACTCTGTTTCGGAATTCGATCTTTGTGGCAGCGCTTTCAGGATCCAATCGAACTTATGTGACTCGAGGGGGTCTCGGAGGCGAGGAATGTGTGAGTTTGAGTCCTCTAGATTTGAATGATCTTCTTCGAGATTTGAAGGGCCTTGAGAAATCCGAAAGGCTTGAGCCTGGAAAGTATCGCGTAATCTTTGGTCCGGTGGTTTCGGGTGTCCTCGCTCACGAGGCCTTTGGACACTCTCAAGAGGGTGACACGTGCGCGAGGGGTCGCAGTAAAGCGTGGGAGCTTTTTCGCTCAGGAGATTTGGTTGGGAATTCCATGGCTACGATTCTCAATAACCCGGCAGTCTTTAAAAACGGAGCGGGTGATTATGCGGCATGGGGTAGCTATTTTTTCGATGAAGAGGGATGGCTGGCACAGAGCCAGGTCCTTTTGGATCAAGGTAAACTCCTTTCTCCCATGACCAATCTTACGTCGGCTTTGAGGCTGGGGGTTCCTCGCACAGCGAATGGAAAACGGGAGAGTTGGTCGAGCGGGGTGTATACTCGACAAACCAACACTTATTTTTCACCAGGCACATTGACCCTCGAGCAAATGATGGGAGAGCTCGGAGACGGATTTCTTGCCCTTCATCCAGCCGGTGGAATGGAAGACCCAAAGGGAATGGGAATTCAAGTTGGACTCTCTTATCTGCAGGAAGTGAAGGACGGAAAACTCACAGGAAGAGTATTCAAGGGCTCCGTAGGGGGTGACATTCAGATGACCGGTTATGTACCGGATGTCCTCTCTCGAATTGTCGCAAAGTCAAAAATCGAAGCGGATCATTCAGGGCCAGACCAAGCGCAACACCCTTTCAATGACAACGGCGGTTGTGGAAAATATCACAAAGAATACGTTCACGCAGGCTGTGGGGGCCCTTACTTGCTTTTGGATGGGGTAACTTTAGGATGAATTCACTGCGATATGGGAGATCTGAAAGATGAACGTATTGTGGACAGTCGAATCTCTGAAGAGCTCGCTTCTCAGTTGGAAAAACGACCACGGTATTAAGGATTGGGTCATCACCGTTGAGAACTTACAAAGACGGGAGCGATATTTTCTTTCAGATGGGAAATGTAATCTGGTCGTCGATCAGGATCGGGAAGCTCACCAACAAAACGTGGGACTGCGGTTATTGGTTTCGCTGCCGGACAAGCCTGGAAAACAGGGCGAGATTTTTAAGAAATTGTCACTGAGTCAACCTCTGCTACCACAAGTGGAAAGCGCCCTCCGTGCCGCCAAGCAGACGGAGTCTGATGTTTGGGTCCTTCCCTCCTCTCTTCCTGACGAAATTCCCGAGGTTCAATCGTTTGATCCAGAAATAGCAGAAGATATGGAGAGGGCTCTTGTACGATTGACCCGCGAGATCGACGCAGGAGTAAGTGAAGGGATTCAAAACGGCTCAACTTTTAGTTCATCTGAACTTTTTGTGAGTTTGATTCAAAAGGAAGTGCACTTTAGTTTTGGGCGAGTTCATCGGACACAGCAAAGTCGCGTCTATGTAGAGGCCGCTTTTTCTGCAAAGGCTACACTCGATTCAGGAGAAGTGCGGTCTGATGAGTTTCTTGGAACCCGCTGGAGCGTTGATCTCGGGAGTTTAGGAGTCCGAGAACTTTTTAGAGAGGCCGCCGAAAATGCAAGACGGATGCTCGAAGTAGAGTCTCCTCAAGCTGGACAGTATGCGGTCCTGATTGATGCGGAAGTGCTTTTAAAAGTCTTTAATGAACATTTAGCGCAACTCTCGGGGGGGAATCGATACCATCGACTTCCTTTTGTCGCCCCAGGATCTGAGCTCATTCCTGGGGCATCGGGGGATTTGATCACTCTGAAGGTGGATCCGACTCTGTCGTACGGAGCGGATACAGTTATCTTGTCCGATGAGGGTCAGTTGCAACGCCCACAGGTTTTGGTTGAAAACAACGTGGTCCGATCCTCCCTTGTTGGAGGTCAGTACGCTCAGTATTTAGGGGTTCCGGCAACGACGACTCGAGGTACTGTGGTTTTAGAGCCGGGGAAATCGACTTATCGAGAGTTGATTCAGTCGGCTCCAAGAGTTCTTGAGATTCTCCAACTCTCTGGACTTTTCACAGATGCCAATAGTGGAACATTTAGTAGCGAGATCAGGCTCGCTCGTTTGCACGACCGTGAGACCGGCGCCGTAAAGTACGTAAAAGGTGGCTCACTCTCCGCCGCAATCTTGGAGAACTTCAAGGAACTCCGACTCTCTTCGGAAGTGGTCCACAGGCAACATTTTGAGACAGGGTCATCGTCCGGAGAGGGTTATTTAGGGCCTTGTTTTGCGCTGATGAATGATGTCTCGATCGCAGTTTGAAGTCGATCGAGACATCATTCAGCTCAAGCATTGATTAATGGGTCACGCCGCCCTTATTGGACTCGGTCGCATTTTGGGTTTCGGGTTGTGGCTTCACCTGGAGGACATCAAAATCAAAGAGCGCCTCTCCTTCTTTTTGTCCTGCGCTGTTGAGCCAAGAAACTACGACCCGATGGGCGCCAAACTGCTGAATGGGGAATCCACCAAATCGGAATACGGCCTTCAGTCGACGTTGTTCGGCTGGAACTTGCATATCACCGTTACCCAGGAGGGCTTGTTTACCGTCTGGAGCGATGAGGTGGATAAAGAGTTTTCCGCTCTCTGCGGCTGGAGTGGTTTTCGTCAGAGAGAGGGAGATGACGACAGTCGGGAGGGTAATAGGGAGTTGAGGTGCCCGGATTTCCTCCAAAACATCGAAAACACTCAGGTTTCCGGTTTGGTTGTCGACTGCGCCGCTAAGAGAAAGTGCTGAGAAGCTGAGTTTAAGTGCCATGATGAGAAGAGTAATCGGGGACTCTTCAGATCGTCCATGGGAGTTTCTCAAGAAAGTAGAGAACCGCTTTTTAGGGTGACAAATTAACGCGATGCGCGGTAAGGCCCCGACCTGGGGTGACCGGATGGGTTTCATGAAGCGTTTCATCATTCAGTCTTTGGTAATCGGGACGGTTTTGACCCAGGGTAATCTCTCTCACTCGATGGCTGATGAGCGCTCCCTCGCTCTTTCCTCTCCAACAGCAGATGACTTTTTTCAGAGTCGATTGGGGACACCCCTCGTGTCCGGAAATCGCGCCGAATTATTGATCGAAGGGACAGAGTTTTACCCAAGACGTTTGGAAATGATTCGCAGCGCTCAACACACGATCGATATCTCGACGTTTCTCTGGTGTGACGACGAAGCAGGTCTGACTGTAGCTCGAGAGTTGGTACAGGCAATCAAGCGTGGAGTCCGAGTTCGACCGATAGTCGATTTCTTTAATATCTATCCTCACGATCAGGTTTACGGGATGCTTCAATCCGCAGGCTCTCCTGTCTTGATCTACAATCCACCGGAGTGGGGTCTTGATCGCATCTATGAGCACTCTCTGCACGAGAAGGTAATGATTGTAGATGGAAGGAGAGTTCTGACTGGCGGAGCGAACCTTTGCAACGAGTACATGGTCGGTGGTGAGAGGAAGCTTTGGAGGGACCTGGAGGTTTACTTCGAAGGGCCTCTTTCTTCAGTTGTTCAGACGCGTTTCGATCAGACTTGGAATTGGATGGCAAAGACGGACTATTCCGTGAGGAAAATGGCAACCCGTCGAGCAGCGGATCCGACCGGAATGGCTTTTCCGATCAAGAAATACAAAATTTATCTCGAGAAAACTCCGAGTGATGCGCGTGTTGCTGGAAACGACAAAGGGCTATTTTTTCAGCAGCAAAGTTACCGCGATCGGTCACAGGGTCAGATGTTGAAGGCTACCTTGGTGGATCTACTGGACAAGGCAAAGTCGGATATTCGGATCTATACTCCCTACTACATTCCGCCTCGTGCGATCGAGGATGCACTGATTCGTGCAGTTTCTCGGGGCGTTAAGGTGACTGTGATCACGAATTCGGCTGAGACCAACGATGCAGATCCAGCAAAATATGCAGCATTAAGTCACTATCGTAAGTCTATTAATGGCGGAGTGGAGCTTCGCGAATATCAGTCGAGAATGATGCACGTAAAAGGCGTCATGATCGATCAGGAACTTTTGTTTTTGGGATCACACAACCTCACTCATCGAAGCTTTAACGTGAATGGGGAAGTGGGAGTTTTTTTTGATAATTCCGAAATGCTTTCGCGATTCAACAAGGCTTGGGAAGAGGATCTTTTGCATAGCCACCCGATCTCTCACATTGAATTAGAAAAGCTTCAGGGTTCGATCTCAGGAGTACTGAAGAGCCTCTTGTTCGGTTTATTCGAGGGTGAGATCTAGTCTTTCTTGCTAGGTATTTTGCTCATTGCCCGTTCGGTCATTGCTGTGATGGTGAGGCTTGGGTTTACGCCGAGGTTTGCAGGGATGACTGAGCCGTCGCAAACAAAGAGTCCCTCGTAATCAAATACGCGGTGATTGAGATCGACAACACCCTTGGTTTTATCCAATCCGATGGGACAGCCCCCGAGAATGTGAGCTGTGGTCGGAATATTCAAAACGACCTCGTTAATTGCATTTTGAGGAGCGCCTCCTATCCGCTTCGCAAATGCTCGCGCAACCGTGTGACCGACGGGAATATACGAGGGAACTCGCTTGGCGTTTTTGGGAAGCACTGAAATCATTTTTTTCCGGAACAACGTTGTCCAGGCCCGGCCTAATTTAAAACTCATTTGATTATCTAAGTTTTGCATGACGAGAAAAATGACGGAGGACTCCGCCCATTTTGTATAAAATAAAAGACGGAGAGATCGGAGTGGCTCGGCTAAGATCATAAGCAGCATGCGAAGAGGACGAAGGATCGGGTTTCCTCCATCGACCATGGGAACCGCAAGGAGCCGCATGAAGCTCGATCCTTTTGAGTACCGCACGGGTTCGATGTGAGTCTCGTCGTCAGGGTGAAAAATAGAGGAGATGGCAGGACCGTGGGCATAGTCGCGCTCTGCCGGTGGATCAAACTCAGTGACTCCGACGAGAGCTTCACTGTTTGTTCGAACAGTTTCGCCCAGACGGTCGGATAAATTGGGCAGAGAGTGAGATGATTTTAGTTTGAGGAGGAGACTCACGGTCCCGAGCACGCCGGCTGAGAAAATCACATTCTTGGCTCTGAGGGTTTTACGATCCTTAAAAAAGATTCTTTGTGAGGAGTGGAACGAAACTTCGTAGCCATCTCTTCCGCTTCGGTCCTCGCCCATTGGCTTAACATCCGTGACCCATGATTCCGGGAAAACCTTGGCGCCTTTTTTTTCCGCAAAGTAGAGATAGTTCTTATCGAGTGTGTTTTTTGAGTTGTACCTGCAGCCGACCATGCAGCCACCGCAGAGAACGCAACCCGTTCGTTCTGGTCCCGCACCTCCAAAGTAGGGATCGCTCACTGTTTGACCGGGTTTTCCAAAGTAAACACCCAACTGTGCTGGTTTGAATGTCGTCTCTCGCCCCATTTCCGTTGCGATCGCTTTCAGTTGCTGATCAACGAAGCTCAGTGCGGGATTTTCCGTTACCCCCAGCATCCGGCGAGCCGTTTCGTAATGGGGAAGAAGTTCGCTTTTCCAATCTGCGAGGGAAGACCAGGTGCTGGCATTAAAGAAACCGTCGCTAGGTTGAAGGAGAGTGTTCGCGTAGACCAGACTTCCTCCGCCGACACCGCTACCGCTAAGAATGAGCACATTATTGAACAAGCTTAGATTTTGAATGCCGAAGCAACGGAGGATGGGCATCCAGAGATATCGACTTAAATCCCAGTTTGTTTTTGCAAAATCTCCAGCCTGAAATCGTTTCCCACGTTCTAAAACCGCTACGGAGTAACCTTTCTCAGCTAACCTTAAAGCCGATACGCTTCCGCCGAAGCCGGAACCAATGATGATGTAATCAAAGTCATGGTCGAGTTTGGGAGGTGTCGGAGATCGTCGGTTCATGGTCTTTTGAGTGTAACCCAAAGACTCCAATAAAAATGAAGTCGCCCGTTTTTTGTGTAAACTATTTTACTTTACATGGTTTTTACTGCGTGACAGCGTCGAGAACGTTCAACGCTTTTGGGGGAGAAAAGAGCATTGAAGGTTGGAGAAAAAGAAGAAGCTTCGAACGTGTGTCGTCGGAAAATTCGGTTGGGCGTCTGTCCTTTGGATAGTTGGATTTCTGTTTTCAGCTTGTGGGGGTGCGCAGGCAACACCGTCGCTGACGGCCCAAGGAATACAAGGTGACGTTGATACGGTTGAGTCGCTCGAAGAGGTCACCGAGCTCGCGCCGGAGAAGTGTGGGAGCGAGGGGAAAGTGTTGTGTCTCGGATTGAAAACTGTCGTTTTTAAAGACCAAGGGGGTACACCCACCGTAAATGCGAAGGAAATGCAGACACTCATTCAGGAGGTCAATTCCATATGGGCAGCGTGCGGCGTGGAGTTTACGCTGGATCAGTACTTAGCAGTAGATCCGACGGAGTTTGGCATTCAATATCAGATCGCAAATTACTCAGATCTCACGCGAGTTCGTGAGACCTTTGCCGACAGCGATACGTTGCTGGTGGTGACAACTGGGCCTTGGAATCGAGCAGGAAGTTTGGGAAACACGGGTGCGAACGCCTGGACGAGCATGCCTGGGGAAGACGCGCTTGGAGTTGTCCTTGAGAAGTCCGTGGGTACCTACACACCCCTCGTAGCGCATGAGCTGGGACATTACCTGAGTCTGGATCACCAAAGCGCGACAAGTTCTCTCATGAGTCCAGTTATTTATAATTCGTCTCGAGAACTCAGCACGGCGGAGTGTCGCGCTGCCACGGATACGATCCTAGATTATTGGAACAGAATGCTTCGCTGAGTAAACGGACGCCCCCCCAAACGTCCTCAGCGAACAAACGCCTGGTGGTCAGGCGTGGGCTCATGGAAGAGCCCAAAATTTATTCAATTAGCTGCATTGGTTGAGACGAATCGGCGTGTGCAAGTAACAGGATGTGGCAAAGCCACAGCTTCTTCGGCCCGCAGGAGGAGTCGCGTCTCCCTTTAGCCACCAGACCGACTCAAACTGGATTTCCGCTCGTTCGCGGTCCTGACACTTCAGTTTTCCCCAGACGCTGACAGTGAGAGGTTGAACGCAATCACCTCCTCCCGAACCATCCTCTTGGAACTCTGCAGTGAGTCCGGGGATTGAGAGTGCAAATGTTCCATCTGGAAGCGTCTCCCATGTAAGATCCATGCTGCGATCTGCAGTTCTGACCGTGATTAACTTCTTTTGGCAGTCTGCTTGAAGCATTAAAGTTGGAGGCGAAGCTTTGAGGGAGACCCTTGTGAGTGAAGTTGGGCAGTCCCAAAGACCGACACGAAAAGCTTTCGCGGTACTGAGAGTCCCATAAGGGCATTGAGTTTGGAAGGTCACGAGGCCGTCAACTGGGATGAAAGATTCAGCTGTAGCACTTGTCTCCGAATTTTCCGTTTCTACAGGTGTTTCCTCTGTCGAATCGGAGGACGGAGAGCTTCCACAACCAAATCCGACAACGAAGAGACTAATGATGGGAAGGATTGAAGTGATGAGACCTTTTCGCCAGTAGAAGCGTTCCATCCCCACCCCTTATGCAGGAGTTGTGCTTGCTCGCTTTAAGGATGAGAAGTGTCAGCTCTTTGTCGCTTGAAACGAGGATCCATCAGGATAGGTGTGGCCGAAATTCGGGGGACTCGAGTATGCTGCACGCATGTCGAACGAGATGAGTCCTCAGCGTTTTCCGGTTTGGTATGACCCACTTTCTCCAATTGGTTCGGCTGTTCGCTATGTAGCATCACTCTCTCCGTTTTTTGACTGGGTTGGCGTCTATGTTTTGAAGGGTGACACCTTGGAGTTAGGCCCCTATTTAGGTGAGCCCTCGGAGCACACGCGCATTCCAATTGGTGTGGGGGTTTGTGGCACTGCTGTTGCGACCGGTCAGGACCAAAACATTCCGGACGTTCGTGCAATTTCAAATTATCTATCGTGCAGCTTGAAGACCCGCTCGGAACTAGTTGTCCTCATCCGGGATCCTAGATCCAAAGGAATATTGGGCCAGATTGACATTGATAGCCACACACCAGCGGCATTTTCCGAAGAGCTGGAATCCCAAGTTCGGAAAGTAGCAGATGAGCTCGCAAACTGGTGGCCTAATCAATGACCCCTTATAGAGATACGATAGATTGGGGCAGTCTTCTTTTTCTATCCCCAGCTCAGACTCTGGTTCGGGCCCTCATCTCTCAACCGACTTCTGAGCTTCGCATTGAGACTGAAGAGCAGGTTTCAATCCTCAGGCAGTTTGAGGCAATGGGGTTGGTTTCGCTTTCGAAACAAAAAGGCGTATTCCGTCTTCGAAACGAGCACCCGTTAGTTTGCCATTTGAAGCGGCTCGTAGCGTATTGTGATCTATCGCCCTTAATTCAGAAGTTAGAGGCTTTCAGTAAAGCTGGGGTTCTTTTTGGGAGTCGTGGCCGCGGTGACTATCGCAGTGACAGTGATTATGACCTTTTTGTAGTCAGTGACGACCCAGAAGGCGTGAATCGCCAGGTTCAGGCTTTCCCTTTGGCTGGGAAAATCGAACTTGTTCTGTTCTCAGAATCAGAGTTCGATAGGATAAACGAATTGGATCCGGGTTTGATGAAAAAACTCGCGTCCGGTTTCATGCTTTGGGGAGACGAAAATTTACTCAAAGGGAAATTGGCGAAATGAGTGCGGAGAAAGTGATGTCAGAAGCAAGCGGCAACGTTCAAGTTTCAGAAAAATCCAGCAAGGCCCAGACACGGAAGATTCTCATTCTATTAGGGGTCGTGCTTTTTCTGGTCATTTTGGACCAGTGGACTAAACAGCGGGTTCACCACGGTTTTCGCCTGGGCGAGAGTCTGCCGTTAATTGAAGGCATCTTGAATTTCACTTACGTTCGTAACACGGGAGCGGCTTTTGGACTTCTTGCTACGGCTGATCCTAGTTTTCGTGTCCCGTTCTTTCTGTTGATGCCTGTGATCGCACTGGTTGCGATCGGCTACGTATTCCGAAAGCTCCCTGCTGAAGATGTACGAGTTTCTACAGCACTCGCCCTTGTTGTCTCTGGAGCTTTAGGAAACCTCATTGATCGAGTCGTTTATGGATTCGTCATCGATTTCATTGATTTTCACTGGCAGGGGCAGGTTCATTTCCCAGCTTTTAATGTTGCAGATTCAGCGATTTGCATTGGAGTAGGTCTTCTCATGTTGGACATGTTCCAAAACCCAGAGAAGCACGGATCCACTCCGTCAAAAACATAAAGGAAAGGTTCGACTTCCATGCATCCTATTTTGATTCAGTTGGGGCCTCTTCCGATTCATACCTACGGCTTTTTAATTGCGATTGGCTTTCTTGTCGCTGTGTCAGTGATTCGAAAGCTCTCCGCGAGAGCAGGTCTCGATGTCGAGCGAGTAGCCGATCTGACGTTTTGGAATCTCCTGATCGGATTCATGGGCGCACGACTGTTGTTCGTGCTCACTCGTTGGGATTATTTTTCGCAGAATCCCCTCGCAATTTTTCAAGTATGGAATGGTGGTCTCGTTTTCTTTGGTGGGCCGCTCGCCGTTCTGCCTTTCTTTGCGTGGTACTCCCGAAAATTTAAGTTGCCAGTTTGGAAGGTGGGCGATGTCCTCGTACCGGGTCTAGCAATTGCTCATGCATTTGGTCGCCTGGGCTGCCTTGCTGCAGGCTGCTGTTTTGGTCGGCCAACCGATTCTGATTGGGGTATTAAACTCACTTCAGATCTGGTCGATGTGCATTTGCGCGGCGTTTACCTTCATCCTACCCAGATTTATGAGTCCGTTTCGATGACTCTGCTTTTTGGATTGCTCATGTGGACATTCAAACGCAAACGTTTCGATGGTCAGGTGGTGCTGATGTACTTCATGACCTATCCTCTCATTCGGAGCGTGATTGAGACTTTCCGTGGGGACGTGATCCGTGGCTTTATTATAGACGGCCTACTCTCTACGAGTCAGTTCATTTCGATCTTGGTCTTTTTGGGTGCAACGGTATTTTTCTACATCCGCTTGGGTCAGGTGGGTCGCTCAAAAAAAGATCCGATAATGGCTCAGCGGTCGAATCCATGATGTTTTGGAGGTGCGCTCAAAAGACGCAAGTAGTTCTACTTGGGCTCTTTGCTTTCGCGTTTCAATGGGAAGCCTGGGGTCGCACTCTCGTTGATCAAATCGGTAATCGAACGGAGCTAGCCGAGAAACCGATTCGTGTGGTGACGGCTGCTCCTTCCTTGGCGGAGCTAGCCGCCGATGTTTTAGGACCTGAATTAGATCGAATAGTCGGGGTCAGTGAGTTTACAAACTTCCCACCTTCACTTTCAAAGCGCCCTTCTGTGGGGCCTTTTTTTAAATTGAATTTGGAGCGAATTGTTTCACTCAAGCCAGATCTCGTCCTCGCTACCCGTGATGGTAACTCGAAAGATGAGATTAAGCATCTTCGGGAACTTGGCCTTCCAGTTGTCGTCCTTTCCACGCAGAGTCTCGCAGAAGTAGCGGTTTCCATGGAGATCGTGGCCGATGCACTCGGTGCACCGGAGCGTGGAAAAAAAATGGCAGAACAATTGAGGTCAGGGATTCAACGTTTTAAGGAGCGGGCGTCACTACGAAAGGTGAGTCCAAAAGTTTTGCTCCAAGTTGGGATGGATCCGTTAGTGGTTGCGGGTTCAAGTTCCTTTGTAAGTGATGCAGTTGGAGTGACGGGCGTCCTCAACGTTTACGCCGATTCAAAGTCTGCCTATCCCCGACCGTCTCTCGAAGACGTACTGATTCGAAATCCTGATGTGATCCTTTTGGTTGCAATGGATCAAGCCTCTTTCAAAAGTCACGAGCGAGAGGGTCGGAATTGGCGTGAGTTTCCAAGTTTGAGCGCAGTAAAGAACGGCAAGATTTTTGTTCTTCCGGGCGATCGTATTTTGAGACCTAGTCTTGGCCTTCTCGAAGGGATTGCCCTGATTGAAAGGACTCTTTTTCCGTGAATAGTCGATTCGCTAGCCTTCCAAAGTTACTCCTTTTCTCCTTTTTGATTTGGGGATTGAGTGTGTGGTTTTCGCTCAAAGTGGGAGCGGTAGAGGACGCCCCTCTCGAACTGATTCTTCAACTTCGGCTTCCAAGAGTTCTTCTTGCCTCTGCAGTTGGGCTCGGTCTTTCTGTGGCGGGTGCCGCACTCCAAGCCCTTTTTACCAATCCACTTTGTGAGCCCTATACTTTAGGGATCAGCTCGGGCGCTGCGCTCGGTGCTGTTGTCGGTTCCGCACTCGGGTATGAGGCAACTCACGCTGGACTTGCGGTGCCCGCTTTTTTAGGCGCTTTGATCTTTGCTGGAGTTTTAAGTTTGATTTCACGAAAAGCGAACGCCTCTAATCTCAGTGTTCTCCTTGCGGGTGTGATGTTGGGCCTTTTGGGTTCGAGTCTAGTGGCTGTTTGGATGGCGATCTCCGACGCTCAAGGAATACAGGGGGCATTGATCTGGTTAATGGGATCTCTTACTCGAGCAAGAGTGACAGGTGCAGTAATCTCGCTTGTGGGTACAGTTTTGATTTCCAGTATGATTTGGAGTCGGTGGCGCGACTTAGATGCCTTTTTGCTCGGAGAAGAAGGCGCAATGACCCTTGGTGTCTCCGTGTCCAGCACGAGGACTCGTATTCTCTTGCTCTCTTCGTTGCTCGTCGGACTTTGTGTTAGCGGCGCCGGGATGATCGGCTTCGTCGGTTTGATGATTCCTCATTTTGTCCGGAAATTTGTGGGATCACTGCATTTCGGCTTGTTGCCGCTTTCGGCTCTTTGGGGCGCAACTGCGTTGAACTTAGCGGACAGTTTGGCGAGGAGTATTTTCGCGCCTTACGAATTGCCAGTGGGTGTTGTCACCGCTTTAGCGGGCGCACCGTTTTTCTTGAGCATTCTCTTTAAGAAGATGAGTCGGGTGGATGCATGAAGGAAAGTGAAACGAATGCCTCTCTTCGGAAGCCGCTACTGGGTGCCTATGGTATCCGGTTCTCCTTCTCTCAGCCCAAGGGCAGAACCCCTTTCCTCATAGATAACGTTTCTCTGGAGCTGGTCGCAGGTCAGGTCGCGACCCTTCTCGGTGCTAATGGAAGTGGCAAGTCAACATTGCTCAAGTTGCTCTCAGGTATCCTTCCTTTGGCAGAGCCTTGGTGTGAAGGAATCGTCCGCTTTCAGTCAGAGGAAATGAACCGCTTGGAACCTAGGGTGCGTGCTTCGCGAATTGCCTATGTGGGACCCGATTTCTCGGCCGAGTTTCCACTGAGTGCCTTCGAAGCTGTCCTGATGGGACGATCCTCACAGTCTCGTTCTTTGTTTCAGCTCAGCACGGAGGCGGATCGTGAGCGGGCAAAGCAGTCGATGGTGCGATGTCAGTGCTGGGAACTTCGGCACCGGGAAATTCAAACGCTCAGTGGGGGAGAGCGCCAACGGGTGGGATTGGCCCGTGCCTTGGCACAAGGAGCGAAAGTCTTACTCTTAGATGAGGCTCTGTCACGAATGGATCTGCACCATCAAATTGCAATGGGTCGCTTGATTCGGGATTTGGCCGATCGCGAAGGCTATGCAGTGCTGTTGGTTTCACATGACCTCAATATCGCAACGGAGTGGTCGGACTCGGCGTTTGTCCTTCACGACGGGGAGATAAAAACAGCCGGTTCGGTCGACGCTGTTGTGACTTCGCAGAATCTGAACCTGCTCTATCCGGGTGCCGCGATATCTGTCTCCGGTAGCCCCCTTACAGGAAAACCCAAGGTCTTTTTTGGACCCGATAGAGAAACACCTTCTCTCATTACCTAGAGATAGAGGGTAGCGCCCATATTGTAGCTTGTTGCGCCGATTGGGACGGAGGTTCTCGCAAACGAGAAATCAAAAGAAATTTTTGGACCAATCCATCCGATGCCCATACCGTAACCTTCGCCATACGGGTCGAATTCTAACCCGGAATTGGTGATCCATGGGATTTGACTATTTTTGTAGCGTCCGAAACGCAAAAACATATCCGACATCATTGCGATCTCTATTCCCGCTTCAAGACCCCACTGGTCTTGATTTTCCTTTGGGGAGGTAAAGTAATGAGGATCCAAGTAGATCAGGATGAGTTGCAGGATATTGATCTTTGTTCCAAGAGTGATCTCGCGAAGCAGCCCACGGGCGCGAGTTCCCTCATTTTCAAGAAGGTTATCCGCAATCAAAGCAAACTGAATTTCTTTCATCAATAACCCGGTGAAGGAGACATTGATATTCTTGTCCATCACACTTCGATCTTCATTGAAGAGAAGTTTCCCGCCGATTCCGAATCCGAAGCGTCTGATGAAGGGTCGCGATGCACCTAAGTGAATCGAAGATCCAGTGGCGTGATCCGTATAGGCGACCCCCGCTTCAAATAAAGGACTCCGTCCGTCCTGAAGCGACACTTGATAGGACTTTCCGTTTACGGGGGACGCAAATGTCCCGTCTGCTTGAAGTTCTTTTGCACCTTCATAGGTGAGGTAATTAAAGCCTGCACTCACTCGATCGTGAAGGAATGCCGCAAAGGAGGGGTTGAGGACGATGGCGTCATTCAAAAGGGGGCTAGCATGACCTGCTCCACCCAGGGCTGCAGTTCGGGGTGAGTGGAAGTCGGATGCCTCAACTGACGCAGTGAAAAGGAACGCCGCAAATAGACTCAAAACCGCCGAAAACTGGGTAACGGTTGTGACTCGGACTTCAAAGTTTGACATCGATTTCTTCCCTCGGGTAACTCTTGTCTCACTATGGCACCTCAAAGGTCTCCTTGGAACACGAAAGAAACCAGAGTCCGAAAAGCAGTGATTCCAGCTGCGGGTTTGGGGACACGGTTCCTGCCGGCCACCAAGGCGATTCCGAAGGAGATGATACCGATCATCGATATTCCTATGATTCAGTACATCGTCGAGGAAGCGGTGAGTGCTGGAATTGAAGATATTATTTTGATTACGGCTCGCCAAAAAGAAGCGATAGAAAACCATTTCGACTACAATTACGAGCTCGAGGATTGGTGTGAGAAGAGACAGAAGTCTGAACTCGCAACGTTGTCTCGAACGATTGGTCGATTGTGTAATGTGGTTTCGATTCGGCAAAAAAATCCAGCAGGCTTAGGTCATGCAGTTTTGTGTGCTGCTCCAGTAATCGGGAATGAGCCATTTGCGGTCCTCTTAGGAGATGATCTGATTGATGCGTCCGTGCCGTGTATTCGCCAATTAGTTGACGTTGCTCAGGCGCATCAGGCGTCAGTCGTCGGCGTGATGGAGGTTCCGCGGTCGGAGACTCAAAAATACGGGATTGTAGCCGGTGAGGCGATTGCCCCAGGCTTGTATGACGTAGAAAGAATGGTTGAGAAGCCGAGTCCGGAATCGGCGCCGTCTCAATTGGCAATCCCGGGTCGTTATGTGCTTTCTCCCACTATCTTTGATTTTTTACGCAAGACCGCTCCGGGTAAGGGAGGCGAAATTCAGCTGACTGATGCGATGGCGAGTCTCGCCCAGCACGAGCGGTTTTTGGCCTATCAGTTTGAGGGCACCCGGTATGATACGGGTGATCGCATGGGTTACCTTGATGCGACGTTAGCATTCGCACTAAAGCGTCCTGATCTTGCTGATGGCGCAAGAAGCCTGATGAAAAAGCATCTTGGCTTGCTGTAGAGTAGAGCAGACATGGCAAAAAGCACTTTGTATTCTCAAATTCGTGCGAGCGTTTTTTTGCTCCTCTTGGCCTCATTTATTGGAACGGCAGCGTTTGCCGCGATTCCGCCGTCTGAGTTTGTTGTCAAATCGATGGTAGCAAAGAGACTCGGACCCAAGGGACTGAAGATTCGCTCCGTCATCAAGGATCCTGCTTCGGCAAAATCTGTTCTTGTGATCACGGTCCTGTCGTTCTCCTCGGGTGTCGTTCGGACGCGATTTCATGCTCAGAGTGGAACGCAGGAGCCCGCTCCAAAGGAAGCATGGATCGCTCATAAGGCGAGCATGAGTGAATCGAACAATCTTCCAACAGCTTTCTTACCGACGATTTTGTACTCTCCTGAATTTGTGAAAGTGGAGAATAACCTGATTCTTGCGGGTGTTCCGATCCGCACTGAGGATTATCTTTTGAGTTTGGAGGATGAGCTTGCCAGGCAGCAGGCGGAGATTTCCTCAATGAAGCGAATTCAAGGGCGGCCTCAATGGGTGTTCGGTGTAGTACAGCCGCCGAAAGACCAAAAAGCGCTGAAGACACCAGCAGAACTTTGGGTTGAGAAAGACCGGTTTATTCCAACCCAATTGGTGTCTCCTCAGCAGAATCTCAACTTTGACTTTCGATTTGAATCTTACTCTTACGCTAAAGACTTTCCTTATCCCCGCAGACTTCAGGTTTGGGATCGCGAAAAAGAGCAGCTCCTCCTGACGGAGGAGGTGATCGAGTTTACTCCTCTCGCGCAAGAACCGCAGGAGTTGAATCTATCGGCTGTTTCTCAAGTGGGTGAGCAAGAGTTGGCTACGATTGAAGATGAAGGTGCTCGTGCGCTCATTCGAGAGTATGTTCTGAAAATGCGTTAAAAAAAGGAAACTCTGATGGCCACACACTGGTCGCACTTTATCGAGGTTGCAGTTCCTCGACCGTTGGATCAGCTGTTCACTTATGGTGTCACTCAGGCACAGGCGGAGGTCTTGCGTCCAGGGTCTTGGGTTAAGATTTCCTTTGGACGAACAAACACCCATGCCTTTGTGATTCAGGGGCCCCGACCCAGGGCAGAGTTGACGACGATTGATCCGCAAAAAGTAAAACTGATTTCCGAAGTCGGGAGCACCGGTCAGATCTTTGATGAGGGTATCCTTGAGCTGGCGAAATGGGCTCGAGAATATTATCGGTCGCCGTTGGGTGAAATTCTTCAGTGTGCCGCACCTGCTGCCGCATTGGGACTGCGAACAGCTAAACAAGAAGCCCGTGAATGGAAGGAGCAGGGGGACTCAATCGGATCTCCCGTGCGTTCAGTAAAACTGAATCAAGAACAAATGGATTCAGTTGAGTTTCTACACACTCACTTTCTTGAGTCCGTTGAGAAAAAAGAAGGGACAGTTGCCCTCCTCGAGGGTGTTACCGGCAGTGGAAAGACAGAAGTTTATCTCGAGCTTGCCCGAAAGGCTCTAGCCTTGGGTAAGTCTGTATTGATCTTGGTGCCGGAAATCGCTCTCACGCCTCAGCTTCACGAAAGATTTGAAGCAGGATTAGGTCAAAGAATTGGACTCTGGCATTCCGCTGTATCCTCGGGTCAGCGGCGAGATCAGTTCGCGGCGTTGCTTCAGGGAAAACTGAAAGTGGTCGTTGGAGCCCGATCTGCCGTATTCGCACCCCTTCAGAATCTGGGTGTGATCATTGTCGATGAAGAGCACGACCCGAGTTACAAACAGGATGATCGAGTCCGTTATCATGCGCGTGATCTCGCCGTGGTTCGAGCCAAAAGAACCGGGGCTTTGCTCGTTTTAGGATCGGCAACTCCATCTTTGGAAACGGCTGAGCGCGCCCGGGAAGGGCGATATTTACACTCAAAGCTTACTCAGCGTGCATCCGGGGGCGGGATGCCTGAGGTTGAATTGGTAGATCTCAAAGAAGAGTTGATGGTTGAGGGGTTACGCGCCCCACTCGCACAACGCACTCTGGATGCGATTCGTGAGACCTTGAGCAACGGGAAGCAGGTCATTGTTTATCTCAATCGACGTGGCTTCGCAGCCTCATTGGTATGCGAGGATTGCGGGGAAGTAGCGGGCTGTCCAAACTGCAGTGTTTCGCTTACTTTTCACCAAAAACTGCGGAGACTCCGGTGTCACACTTGTGGGTACCAGCAGGATGTTCCTGAGGTTTGCTCGAAATGTTCGGGCTTACAGTTTACGCTCATGGGTGCGGGTACCGAGAGCTTGGAACTAGAGTTGCCAGCATTACTTCCGGAGGCAAAAATACTTCGGCTTGATCGTGACCAAGTGACGAGTGCGACCCGGCTCGATCGGGTGCTTTCGGAATTCCGTGAGGGTAAGGCCAATCTCATGGTCGGTACGCAGATGTTGGTAAAGGGACATGACTTTCCGAATGTTACGCTTGTCGTGGTGATTTTGGCGGATGCCCTGTTTAGGTGGCCCGACTTTCGGGCTTCGGAACGTGCTTACCAGATTTTGACACAAGTTTCAGGACGTGCTGGACGGGGTGAATTTGCGGGCCGTGTATTGATTCAAACATATCAGCCAGACTACCCGGTACTGCTCGCCGTGAAAGGCGATCTTCCGTTTGACGAGTTTATGGCCGCGGAACGTGAGACCCGAGAAGTATTACGATATCCGCCCTTTGGGCGCCTCGCACGATTGCGAATCGAAGCAGGAACTCGCGAACAGGCTCAGCAACGGGCACAAGATCTGAAGGGATTGATCGAAACCCGAATTCCGGATGACCTTGAGGTGTTGGGTCCATCAGAGGCGTTCATGGAGAAGGCAAAATCTATTTTTCGTTGGGATCTCCTTCTTCGTTCGAAGGAGATACGTCCTCTTCATCGTGCCATACATTTGGCGCAGTCCACGGCATTGACTCAGGAGTGGCCGATGATCGTGGATGTGGATCCGATTGGAATGGGTTAGTATCGAGTTACGATGAGCAAAGGAAAAAAGGCTCCTGCATCTGACTCCTTGGATGATCAACTCGCAAAAGGTCCGGGGAATCCTTCTCACGCTGATATTTTAAAAGGGGCTAGACGTACCCAAGTGCGCGATCGGTTGCAGGCCGCAGCTGAAAAGCAAATTGAGGATCACAAAAAAGAGCTATTCAGAAGGCGAGTGGATTTAGCCCGAGCGGGAGTGCGGAACTACTCATTGAAGAAAATTCCAGAGGCTGTGAAAGCTTTTCATTCCTATTTGGGGGTGCTGGAAGATTGGAAAGAAGTGGGTGAAGGAGGCCTCCATCCCGGTCTTTTTGATCGAGAGAAGGACATGTCAGAGCTTCTTTTGATTAGTGGTGTCTACTGGGACTTGATGAAGCTTTACGACCGCACAAAAAGTCCGGAGCGCTATCAGGATTTCCTGCACTACACACAGAAGTTTGTGGATTTCACTTTTGGTCTTCCGTTCCAGAGTCTCGCAGCTGAGACGTTGCGGAAATACATGGTGACTGGAAAACCAGTCCACAAGAAGGAGTTTGAGAGCACTTATAAGCGGCTCGCCAATACCAAGTGTTTCATCGCAACTGCATTGGTCCTTCAGACGGAGCCGGACACTCTTCCAGTTTTACGGAGTTACCGGGATCAGATCCTTCTTTCTCACTCATTTGGACGGTTCTGTGTGAAGGTCTACGAGACTGTTTCACCGAGAATTGTCCCATTGATTGAGGTATCCCCTGTGGCCATCAAAAAACTTTTAGGTATGCTTCTCGATTCCTTCGCAAACCTAGTCCGAAATCTTACTTGAGTACGGTGCCGCTGCGGGTCGGCCTGAACGTGAAATCGCTTTGTTGGAGATCGATCCAGTAGGAAAGCCAGATCATCATGGCCTTTCCTTTTACATTTTGAAACGGAACAAAGCCCCAAACGCGACTATCGTTTGAGAAATCACGATTGTCACCCATGACAAAAAGGCTATCTTCAGGAACCGTGATGGGTCCCCGGTCATCTTCAAGGAAATTGTTTTTATCGATCAGGATTGAGTGGTCCTGGCTCCCTAACTTTTCTTTGAAGAGTTCGAGGTTTGCTCTACCGTAACGTGGATCGTCAAGAGAGTTAAACACTGCGTCTGCTTCGGGTCCCTCAACGGGAACTCTCTCTACGGGCTGGTCATTCAAATAGACCATCTTATTCCTGATTTCGATCGTATCTCCTGGAACGCCAACGACCCTTTTGATGTAGTAGATGTTCTCATCTCGCGGATACAAAAAGACGATGATGTCTCCTCGTTTAGCCGGCTCACGCTTCCAAATGTAAGTAGGCTCATTGTCAAAAAGATCTGAGAACGGAACCTTCAGGCCGTACGCAAATTTGTTCACGAAAATGTGATCCCCCACCAAGAGTGTTGGGATCATCGAGCCGGATGGAATTTTGAAGGCCTCAACGATACTGGAACGGATAGTAAAGACGAGCGCGAGGGCGACCCCCAAGGACAGGACGTTTTCAATGAGCCACCGAGAGCGAGAGACTTCTCCTGATGTCCCGTTCGAGGGGATTTCGGAGCTGGAAGGCAAGTGAGAGTCTGCTGGTGATAAATTCTGAGGATCTTGGCTCATACGTAGGGATGAGGATACAATTTCCCGACTCCAAGGTGTAGTCTAATCTTCGGAAACTCTTGGAATATGCGAACCTTCGACCGCTATTTTTCCCTCATCTT
>JACCDO010126029.1_pt1 | contig 26634 bp, 16 predicted proteins | sample 7446101 | NCBI WGS metagenome assembly JACCDO01 (sample SAMN15323440, study PRJNA562643) | freshwater metagenome | isolation source: river surface water | place: USA:Blue River Watershed | collected 2017-08-16 | reverse complement strand
CAGGGTGTTGATTTCGCCGTTGTGGGCGACGTAGCGATAAGGGTGGGCGCGGTCCCAGCTCGGGAAGGTGTTTGTGCTGAAACGCGAGTGCACCAGCGCGATGGCCGAGGCCATGAGCGGGTTTTGCAGATCGGGGAAGTAGGTGGCGAGCTGCGTGGTGAGCAACATGCCCTTATAAACCATCGTGCGGGACGACAGGCTGGGGAAGTAGGTGACGTCGGCGCCGAGGAAGCCCTCGTCGCGGAGTTCGGCGCCGGTGCGCTTGCGGACGACGTAGAGTTTGCGCTCGAACGCCAATTCGCTCTCTAGGGAGGCTGGACGGCTGATGAAAATCTGACGGATGAAGGGCTCGCTGGATTTGGCGGTGTCGCCGAGGGATGAGTTGTCGGTGGGCACGTTGCGCCAGCCGATGAATCCGAGGCCTTCGCTCAGGATGACTTGGGAGATTTTTTCTTCGACTTTGCGGCGTTGGCTGGCGTTGCGCGGCAGGAAAACGAGGCCTGTGGCGTAGTGGCCGGCGTCGGGGAGAGTCAGGCGGGATTTTTTGGCGGCTTCGACGCAGAAGGCGTGGGGGATTTGGATGAGGATGCCGGCGCCGTCGCCGGTGTTGGGCTCGGAGCCGGCCGCGCCACGGTGGTCGAGATTTTCGAGGACTTGAATGCCTTGCAGCACGAGCTCGTGGGTGGCGCGGCCTTTGAGGTCGGCGACAAAGCCGACGCCGCAGGCGTCGTGCTCAAACCATGGATCGTATAGGCCCTGTTTGCCGGGACGATGGGGGACGGACTGGCGGCGGCGGTTGGTGTGGGCGGAGGCGTTCTTCTTGTTCACGGTAGGATGCAATTGGCGTGGTGGGAAAGGGGGGCGCAGCAAGGGTCGAGCCAAACAGGGTCAGGTGTGGAGACGGGTGATGCGGCGGTTTAGGTGTGGTTGAATGGGCAGGGAGCCGGTCAAAGAATAGCAGCGTTTTTGCGCTTTCAAGCGAAAGCTTGGGGTGGGCGCGAGATTTCCGCAGCCCGGTGAGCCCCGCGCTTTCGCCTGCCAACGCCGTGCTGCGCTTATTTGGCGGCGGTCTCGCGGTATTCGCCGAGAGCGCGGTAGCGGTCGTAGCGGTCGGCGAGGAGTTTATCGGGCGATTTTCGCGTCAGTTCGCCGAGGTGGCGAGTGAAGGCCTTTTTGAGCGAGACGGCGGCGGCTTCGGGGTCGTTATGGGCTCCGCCGAGGGGTTCGGCGATGACTTCGTCCACCACGCCAAGTTCGAGGAGGCTGGCGGCGTTGAGTTTGAGGGCTTCGGCCGCCTTGGGGGCGTGGGAGCGGTCTTTCCAAAGGATGGCAGCGCAACCTTCGGGCGAGATGACTGAGTAGTAAGAGTTTTCGAAAATGAGCACGCGGTCGGTGACGCCGATGCCGAGGGCGCCGCCGGAGCCGCCTTCGCCGACGATGACGGCGACGGATGGGACTTTGAGGAGTGACATTTCGCGGAGGTTGACCGCGATGGCTTCAGAAACATGGCGCGCCTCGGATTCGACGCCGGGGTAGGCGCCGGGGGTGTCGATAAAGCTCAAAACGGGGAGGCCAAATTTTTCGGCCAGTTTCATGAGGCGCAGGGCTTTGCGGTAGCCTTCGGGCTGGGGCATGCCGAAGTTGCGGATGATATTTTCCTTGGTGTCGCGGCCCTTTTGTTGGGCGATGATCATGACGGGTTTGCCGTCGAGGAAAGCGGTGCCGCCGATCAGGGCTTGGTCGTCCTTGTATTGACGGTCGCCGTGTAGCTCTTGAAAGCCGGTGCAAATGTAGCCGACGTAATCGAGAGCGTAGGGGCGGCGCGGATGGCGGGCCACCTGGACGCGTTGCCAAGGGGTGAGGCCGGAGTAGATCTCGCGGCGCGTGGTGTCGATCTTCTCCTCGATAGCGGAGAGCTCGGTGGCCATGTCTATGTTGTTTTCGAGCGACTGCTGGTGCAGGCTCTCCAACTGCTTTTCGAGCTCGCGAAGCGGTTTCTCAAACTCGAGCAGGTATACTGGGCGATCCATAGGGTGCGGAGGTTAGGTGGGCGCGAGGTCGCGTGTCAATCGGCGCTTCCCGGTAGGCTAAGTGACCGTTTTTACCAAAACGGTGGCGCAGCCGGTCTGGGCCAGATAATTCATTGGGCTGCTGTTATTAATCCCCGATCCCAGCGGCGTCGGCGGCCGCAGGGTCGAGCAGGCTCACCCAATGGCCGTGGTGTTTCAAGCCGTCGGCGGCTAGGCGGCGGCTTTTGCTCCAAGCTGCCCCCGCTTCTGCTCCGTAAACAAAAACGATTACCAAGCCGCAGGCAGCGAGTCCGGTCGGGGTGATACTGAGAAACCAGTCGTGAGTTTGGGTTTTATTGGCGCCAAAGTGATGTCCGCCGTCGGAGCGATGTTTGGTGTTGGCGGCGGGGAGTGAGCCGAGTCGTCCGTCGGCGTTAAAAGCGAGTAGGCACACATCGAATGCCGGTGGTGCGCCTAGCCAGCGCATGCAGGTGCGTTCGTATTCCAGCGCGGCGAGAGCTGGGGGCAGGTTGATCGACCACGGGTGGCGATGTTCTGGTTTCACTCCGCCGAGCCGAAGCAAGCTGCGCTCAAGGTGGCCCCAATGACTTTCGTGGCTATCGAGCCGCACATGACGTTCATCGCAGACAAACCAGTGGGCGCGTTCTAGGAGCGGCCGGACGACACGGAGGTGGCTCGCGGCCCAGTCGCACCAGAGGCGCACGGGTTCGTCGCCGGAGAAAGCGCAGCCAAAACGCAAATGAGGCGGCGTGGCTTGGAGGCGCAAGACGAGCAAGCGGGCGGCACGCGCAAAACATTCCGCGTGCGAACCAACGCATACTTCGTCTGCGTCCAGTGGGGTAGGCTGCGACGGCATCCTCTCGAAGTAAGGCAGGCGGGGCTTTTCAGCAAGCCTGCCGACTGATTAATAAAACATGGCTTCCGCCAGTGCGGCAGGCGTCTCCATAAGACGTGCCGAGGTGCCGAGGCTGGCTCGGCCCCCGTCGAGGTCGGCGGACAAATTGGCGTGGTTGCGCGTTAGGTCGGCTTCCCAACTCAAGTGTTTGGTGCCGCCCTGATAATCGAATTGGGCAGCAAAGCCGCCGGGCGCGTCGGCGCTGAGCGTGACTTTGAGTTGGGTGGGGTCGCCGCCGCAGCGGGAGTATCCCTTTTTCAGCCAACTGGACAGGGCCTCCGCTTCGGCGTGCAAATCAGGCCGGTGGCCAAGGCGGATGCCGATTAAGTCTTTAGTGAGTGTAGTGGGTTCGTAGCGGCTGAGGAATTGGCCGAGACCTTGGCGTAGTGGCAGTGTGCGCGTGTAAGCGAGGTCGCGCACGGCAGAGAGATTGGGCCAAGCGTAGGTGAGAGCCTCGGGTGGCATGACGGCGGAGTCGAGCAGCACCCGGCGCGAACGGGTGAGGAGGTAGTGATAATCGGCCAGCGTTTTCACCGATTGGAAGCGATACGCCCAATAATAGAGCGGCATGTCCGTCGAGAGGCAGACCGACACTTGGTTTTCCAGATACTGCCTTGCCGAGAGATTATAGTGCAAAATCACGGCTTCGACACAACGGGTGTCGCTGCGGGATTTACCGAAGAAACATTCGCCGTGCACTTTGGCGCACATGACATTGTGGGTGCTTTCTTGGAGGGCGGGGCAGAGCACGACCACGCGGCACGGGTGGCCCTGGGCGAATTGCATCGTGTCTTGGAAACGAGCGGCCGCTTCCTCGGGTTTCGTGTTGCGTCCGAAATGAACGACGAGGTTCAGCTGAACGGCGCGGCAGGCGTCGGATTCTTTATCTGCCCAGATTTTTTTCAACCCGGCACCTATGCCGCCAACGGGCACCTCGACACCAGGCAAGGCTTCAAAAACGACGGACATGACTCAAGGTTCGCGCCAGCTGTGGCCATTGCTGGCCAGAAGTTGTTCGGCCGCTTTCGGGCCCCAAGAGCCAGCGGCATAGCTGTCCATGCCTTGGCGCTCGGTGGCTTTCCAGTGTTCGAGGAGTGGCGTGACGAGCTGCCACGAACGCTCGGTCTCGTCGCCACGGATAAAGAGTGTGCCGTCTCCAATCATGGCATCGAGGACGAGCCGCTCGTAGGCTTCGGGCGTGTTGGAGCCGAAGGTAGCGGCGTAGCGGAAATTCATTTTCACCGGCTGCGTGCGCGTCTCGAGGCCGGGGATCTTAGTGTTGAGCACGAGGCTGAGGCCTTCGTCGGGTTGGATCTGAAAGGCGAGGGTGTTGGTCGCGAGGGCGAAACGTTCCGGACTGGCGAACAAACTGCCGGGCGCGTGGCGAAAACGGATAGCGATCTCGGATACGCGGCGCGCCATGCGTTTGCCGGAGCGCAGGTAGAACGGCACGCCGTGCCAACGCCAGTTGTTGATGTGCAGACGCAAGGCGGCGTAGGTCTCGGTGCCGGAAGCTGGTTTGACGTCCTGCTCCTGCAAGTAGCCCGGCACGGCTTTGCCGGCGAGCACGCCTTCGCTGTATTGGGCGCGGGCGAAATCTGGGTCGGGGCCAGTGAGTCGAATCGGTTGAATCGCTTTGAGCACCTTAACTTTTTCATCGCGCACCGACTCGGCATCGAGCGAGACGGGCGGCTCCATCGCCGTGAGTGCGAGGAGCTGCATGGTGTGATTTTGAATCATGTCACGCAGACAACCGCTTTGCTCGTAATAACCGGCGCGGGTTCCGACGCCGACTTCTTCGGCGACGGTGATTTGCACGGACTCGACGTAGTTGCGGTTCCAGAGCGGCTCGAAAATGGCGTTGGCAAAACGCTGCACGAGCAAGTCCTGCACAGTCTCTTTGCCGAGGTAGTGGTCGATGCGGAAGACCTGCGATTCGGCGAAGACTGCGGTGATGGTGCGGTTCAGCGCGCGGGCAGAGTCGAGGTCTTTGCCGAACGGTTTTTCGATGACGACTTTCGACTGATGTGGCTGCCCGAGGTAACGTGCAGCGAGCCCGCTGGCGCCGAGGTTTTCGAGGATGGGCGAGAAAACTGACGGCGGCGTCGAGATGTAGAAAAGCGACTGCATCGGCTGGCCGGCGGTTTTTTCGAGCTCGGCGATGCGAACGGCGAGACGGTCAAACGCGGCGCGTTCATCGTAGCCGCCGCTGACGTAGAAGGTGCAGGCGGCGAGGCGTTGCCAGACGTCTTCGCGGAGGCTGCGCCGCGAAAACTCTTTGATGGCGGCAGCGGCCGTTTCGCGGAATTCCTCGTCGGGGATTGGTTTGCGGCCAAAGCCGATGAGCGAAAAATCGGCGGGCAGGAGTCCGTCGCACGCGAGATTGTAGATGGCCGGGATGAGCTTGCGGGCTGTGAGGTCGCCGGAGGCGCCAAAAATCACCACTACCGTCGGTGGAGTGCCGCGGTGCTTGCTGAGGCCGTGAAGGAAAGGATGGCGTTCGTGGTCTGCCATGGAGGTGTCAGGATGATTTTGCAGGCGACTGGCCAGCAAGAACTATTCCGTTTACATGACACGGAGCGAGCGAACGCCTTTTACGATTGGCTGGGGTTCTCAAACGAACCGGTTTGGCGGGCCACGTGATAGCCACGGGGGAAGAGCGGCACATTGGCGAAGTGGAGGCACTGTGGCGGCAAGTGCGGTGCGAGGCCGACCTCCACGATATCAAAGCGAAAAGTGCGTGGCGGGTGGGCGAGGGCGGTGAGGTAGGCGTGCACTGCCCGGCGGAGTGCGCGTTTTTTTCGCGCATCAACGCCATAGTAGCCCGGCACGCGCGCCTGCACCGAGCGCGCCTTGACCTCGACAAACACCAGCACATCGCCGTCGCGGGCGATGATATCAAGCTCGTCACGGTGATCGCGCGGGCTGCGCCAATTACGGGCGATAATGGTGAAACCGTGCCGCCGTCGCAGAAAATCCGCAGCGGCTATTTCGCCGACGGCTCCGGCGCCGGCAGGGGTGTCGTCACGGCGCGTGAGGTGGTTCCAAACTTGGCGAAGGCGGGCGAACATGGGCAAGTTCGCCCTCGACCACGCGGATTTTTTGACCTACACGCAAGAGCGATTTCCCTGCTGCCGCTTCGTCTTCGTGTCGGCGGCGCCCAAATCACGCACCCTCTATGCCTTCTTCAAGTAATCTCACCGGCACCCTTCGTCGTTCGCTCCTGATTAAGATTATCTCCAAGCCCGCGCCGAGTCGCGAGGACGTCAACTCTGTCATCGAGCTGACTGCGAGCAAAGTGGTGGAAGCATTGCAGGCGCAGTCGATGACGCTTTACCTCGTCGAGGGTGGCGAAATCGCGTTCAAACAGGTCTATTATTCGCCCACGCTTTGGGGGCAGGACAAAGACAAGGAAACCCAGTTTCGCGAGACGGGGAAAAAGCTCCTCGCGCTCAAACTCCCCGCAGGCACGGGCAACGTCGGCAAAGTCATCCAGACCGGTGAGCCGCTTTTCTTCAGCAATAAAGGCCCCGAGGCGGCCAGCCTGAAGAACATGAACACCGGCTTCGAGGTGACCTCGATGCTCACCGTGCCGCTCAAAACCAACATCGTCATCGGCGCGATTCAGGTGCTGAACAAAGAGCCCGCCGCGGGCACGAATGGTCAGTTCACGCAGAAAGACCTCGGGGTCCTACAAGAAGTCGCGGAATACTCCTCCACGCTCATCCAGCGCATGTTGGATCCGAAGTTCCAGCTCAGCGCCGAGGACACCGCCAAGTTTATCTCCAAGTTCACCGACCTGCCGTTGGTCACCGCTTTAGAGGAAGGCGAAATTGACGAGAAGCTCGTCGAGATCACTGGCGATGCTATCATCCGTCGCGAGCAGGTTTTCCCGGTCAAAAAAATCGGCAACAACGGCGTCTCCGTGTTGATGACCAACCCGCTCGACTACGCCAAACGCGAGTCATTCCAGCAAGCCACGGAATTACACATCGAGGAAGTGCGCGTTGTGCCCGCTACCTTCCTTGAAGAACTGATTAAGCGTCACTTCAAAGACTCCAAGGCAGGCCCGGCGACCGCCGCACAAGACGACGTAGATATCACCGAAGTCGCTGACATCATCGGCACAGCCTACACGACCGATGGCGGCGGTGGTGAAGTGAAAGCCGAGGAACTGGAAAAAGAGGACTCCGCCCCCATCATTCAGCTCACCAACCGCGTCATTGAGGATGCCTACATTTCCGGCGCGTCTGACATCCACATCGAGCCGCAGGAAAAAGAGCTGATCATTCGCTACCGCATTGACGGCCTTTGCCAAGAAAAGCTCCGTCTGCCCAAGCAGGTTTCCAACGCCATGATCTCCCGCCTGAAGATCATGTGCAACCTCGACATTTCCGAGCGCCGCCTGCCGCAGGACGGTCGTATCGTCTTCAAGAAATACACCAAGAAAAACATGGATATCGACCTTCGTGTCGCCACCGGGCCCATGAAGGACGGCGAGAAAGTCGTCATGCGTATCCTCGACAAGTCCAAATCCACGTTGCCGCTGCCCGCCTTGGGCTTTTCCGACGAAAATCTGGCCAAATACCGCGAGTGTGTGCGCCAGCCTTACGGCATGATTTTGCACTGTGGCCCCACCGGCTCCGGCAAATCCATGACGCTCTACTCCGCTCTCGGCGAAGTGAACACACCAGACGTCAATATCCAGACCGCCGAGGACCCCATCGAATACACCCTCACCGGCATCAACCAAATGCAGATGAACCGGCAGATCGGCCTCACCTTTGAGCGCGCGCTCCGCTGCTATTTGCGTATGGACCCCGACATCATCCTCGTCGGCGAAATCCGCGACAAAGAAACCGCCCAAATCGCTTGTGAAGCCGCGCTCACGGGTCACTTACTCGTCTCCACGCTCCACACCAACGACGCTCCATCCACCGTCGCTCGTATGGGTGAGATGGGTATCGAGCCCTTTAATATCTCCGCTGCTCTCGTTTGCGTCTGTGCGCAGCGTCTCCTCCGTCGCGTTTGCAAGAACTGCAAAGTCAAATACACACCAGCCGGACGCGAGTTGGATATCATTTCCAAGGCGTTGGCTCTCAAAGAAGCGCCAGAAATCTTCAAAGCTGCTCCGGGCGGCTGCCATATTTGCGGCGGCACCGGCTACAAGGGCCGCGTGGGTATCCACGAGCTCATGACCAATTCTGATGAGCTCACCGAAGCCATCAACAAGGAGGTGGAAGTCGCCGACCTCAAGCGTGTCGCCATGCGCAACGGCATGAGAACGTTGCACCAAGACTCCATGCTCAAGGTCAAGCAAGGCCTCACCACCATTGAGGAAGCCCTCGCCAACGTCCCGCCCGACTTGATTCTGTAAACAGTCCCGCTGTGCGGTCGGACGATAGTTAGCAGTGAAGCGTTCGCCGCATGCAGTGGCGCACTTGTAAGTATCCGCGTCACCCCAAGGCCAGCGCCTTATCCTTGCTGGCTTGGCCTGCCGGAGTCGGCGGTGTCGTGACTCAGCTTTTGGTTTTGCGGGATTTTTTCCCGTTATTCGCGATGCTGAGGTAAGTTTTGGCGCGCATCTGCTCTTCGTAGAATTCTACTAAGCGCACACCTTCGCGGGGCTTGATAATGTCTTTCTTAGTGGCGTGATCCACCTGCTGTTTGAGACGGCGGCAAAGCTCTTCCCACTGGTATTGCACGCCGTCGATGACGTCGGCGATGCGCGAGCCCTCAATGGTTTCTTCGATGTAGTAACCGTTGGGTTCGTCGTCCTCGAGGAAGACGTGCACCTCGTTGACGCGGCCAAAGAGGTTGTGGATGTCGCCCATGATGTCTTGGTAGGCGCCAGTCAGATAAATGCCGAGGTAGTAGGGCTCGCCGTGGCGGAGTGGGTGCAGGTTGAGGTAGTCTTTCTGGTCTTGGAGATCGATGAAGCTGCTGATCTTGCCGTCGGAGTCGCAAGTGATGTCCACGAGGATGGCGTTGACGCTGGGCTTTTCGTTCAGGCGGTGCAGCGGCGTGACGGGGAAAAGCTGTTTGAGCGCCCACGAATCGAGGAGCGATTGAAAGACGGAGAAGTTGCAGACGTATTGGTCGGCGAGGAGTTTTTTGAGGTCGTGCAGTTCCTCAGGTTGATAACCGGCGTGGGTGCTCTCTTGGTCGATTTTTTCGCAAATCTGCCAGTAAAGCTGTTCGGCGGCGGCACGGTTTTCGAGGTCGAGGTAGCCGAGGTTGAAGAGCGAGAAGGCTTCTTCCTTTTTCTGCTGGGCGTCGTGGAAACGTTCGAGGCGGCCGAGCTTGGCTTTGTTTTTCAGGAGCACTTCGAGGTCTTCGACGATTTTGTGGCGGGTCTTGGGCAAGTGGCGTTTGCCGAGGGATTCGCGTTTGTTGATGCGTTCGAATACTTCGACCACGAGCATGGAGTGGGGCGCGGTGACGGCGCGGCCGGACTCGCTCACGATGTCGGGCACGGCGACGTCGCTGGCGGCGCAGATGTCGCGGATGTTGGAGACGACATCGCGGGCGTATTCCGCGATGGTGTAGTTCATCGAGGATTCGTAGTTCGTGCGTGAGCCGTCGTAGTCCACGCCGAGGCCGCCGCCGACGTCGAGGTAACCCATCGGGAAGCCCATCTTGGCGAGCTGGCAGTAGAAGCGGGCGGCTTCGGTGACGGCGGCCTTGATGGTGATGATGTTGGGCACCTGCGAGCCGATGTGGAAATGCACGAGGCGGAGGCTCGATTGCATTTTGGCGGCTCGGAGTTTTTCGATGGCAAAGAGGATTTCGGCGGTGTTGAGGCCGAATTTGGCGTTATCGCCGGTGGAGGACGCCCATTTGCCTTCGCCGCGGGTCTGGAGTTTGACGCGGAAACCGATGAGCGGCTTCACGCCGGTTTCACGGGAGAGGCGGATGATGCTGTCCACCTCGGAGAGTTGTTCGACGACGATAATGATTTTTTTGCCGAGTTTGCGCCCGAGGAGGGCGAGACGCATGTAATCATCGTCTTTGTAGCCATTGCAGATGATGAGGCGCTGTGTGCCCTCATGCATGGCGAGTGCGATCATGAGCTCGGGCTTGGAACCGGCTTCGAGGCCGTAGTTGAAGTCCTTGCCGGCATCGACGACTTCCTCGACGACTTCGCGGAGTTGGTTGACCTTGATGGGAAACACGCCGCGGTAGGTGCCCTTGTAGCCTTCTTCCTTGATGGCGCGGGTGAAGACCTGGTTGAGCTTGATGACGCGCTGGCGGAGGTGGTCTTGGAAGCGGATGACCATTGGCGCTTTTAGGCCCATGGCGACGGCTTCGTCCACCACATCCATGACGCGGATAGTGCGTCCGTCGCCGAGGGGCTGGGCTTCGACGAAGCCTTCGGCGTCCACGGCAAAGTGGTTGGCGCCCCAGCGCTTAAAACCGTAAAGTTCCTCAGATTGCTTGGCCGACCAGGCGGCTGCGGATTTGGCTTTCAAGGGTGGAGAGTAGGGCGGTCAGGGTTTGGCTTGCTTTTTCTTAGGTGGCAGCGACTAATCGCCGTTTTAATTTTTCAAAACCAACGAAGAATCAATGACCAAATTGCTCCTCCTCGCCCAAGCCGCTCCCGCCGCCCCGTCCGGTGGTGCTGCTCTGTTCCAGTTCCTGCCGCTCGTGTTGATGTTTGCGGCTATGTATTTCCTGCTCATTGCCCCGCAGCGCAAGAAGCAGAAAGAGCACCAGAAAATGCTCACCTCCTTGAAGCCGGGCGACGAGATCGTCACCGCTGGCGGCATCTACGGCGTCATCACCGGAGTGAAAGACGACCGTTTCGTGGTCCGCGTTGGTGATAATAACGCCAAGGTCGAGCTTGGTAAGGGCTTCGTGAGTGAGCTTGTGAAACGGGCCGACGCCTAAACTCCAAGCTGTCTCTCGAATTTTCTACCTTTCCCGCGCTCGTCGGCTATGTGCCGCGGGCGCATTTCCCTTTTAACAACACACCCCCATGCTCCGTCGTAACCTCTGGAAACTGACTTTGTCTGGAGCCTTTGTGCTCTGGGCGGTCTTCTCCGTGCTGCCCTTGCGGGATCACGACTTTGGTCCTTTTGCTAAGGCCGAAGCCAGTGCCCAACAGGCCGAGTTCACCCAGCTCATGACCCGTGTCAGTGAGCGCGTGCAATCCGGTCGGGCCCCCAGCACGTTCGTCGCTCTCAAGCAAATCGCTCGCGAAGAGAAAATCGATCTCTCGAAATTCTTCCCGCAGATCCGTCTCGAAGAGAAACTCAAGAATATCGAAAAGAAGAACGCCATTCTGCTCGATGAGCTCCTCCGCCAATCCAAAGGCCGCGTGCAACTCGGCCTCGACCTCAAGGGCGGCGTCGCCTTCACCCTCGAAGTAGATGAGCGCGCCCTCGCCAAAGTGAGCGAGGCGGCGCGGCAGGAAAAACTGACCAAAGCGATCGAAATCATCGGCAGTCGTGTGAACGGCCTAGGCGTCACCGAGCCCATCATCCGCCCGGTCGGAGACAACCGTATCGAGATCCAGCTCGCCGGCGTGTCCACCCGCGACAACCCTGAGGTGGCCAACAGCCTCAAGAAGCCCGCCCGCCTCGACTTCCGCCTCGTCAGCACGATGTCGGCTCCGCCGCAATCTGCGCCCCCCGGTTACGAAACCATGATCCTCGAAGACGAAGGTCGCACGGGTGAAACCCGCATCGAGGAACTACACATCAAACGCATTCCCGAAATGACCGGCGAAGGCGTGGCTGATGCTTACCCAGTCATGGACGATTTTGGCCGCTTCAAGATTATCCTCAAGTTCACCAAGCAGGGGCGTGAGCAATTCACGCAGGTCACGCGTGGTATCGCCGAAGAAAATCAGCGCTCTGGCCGCACCGGTCGTCTCGCCATCGTGCTCGACGGTCGCCTCTACTCTGCGCCCACTGTGCGTGATGAAATCAACAGCGACAGCGCCGAGATTACCGGCTCGTTCTCGCAGCGTGAGGCTATCGACCTCGCCAACGTGCTCAATAACCCCCTCGACCTGCCGCTCTCCATCAAAGAGCAATACGAAGTCGGGCCTTCGCTCGCCACCGATGCTATCAGCAACGGCGTCAAGGCATCCGTTCTCGGCACTGTGCTCGTCTGCGGTTTCATGGTTACTTACTACACCGTGGGCGGCGTCGTTTCGCTGCTGACGCTCGCAGTCAACTTGTTGCTCATCCTAGGCACGATGGCTTCGCTCGGTGCGACGCTCACCTTGCCCGGCCTTGCTGGTATCGTGCTGACCATCGGTATGGCGGTGGACGCGAACATCTTGATTTTCGAACGCATGCGTGAAGAGCTGAAGCTCGGTAAGAATCTCAGCACCGCACACGCTGCGGGCTACGATAAAGCCTTCGTCACGATCTTCGATGCGCACATTACGCAGCTCATTATTTGCGCAGTTATGATCTGGCTTGGCACCGGCCCCATCAAGGGCTTCGGCGTCACCCTCGCGATCGGTGTGTTTTCCACACTCTTCAGCGTGTTGATCGTCGGCCATGTCGTGCTCGATCTGCTCATCGGCGGAAAGGTGTTAAAGCGCCTACCCATGATGCACCTGCTCGGCAAAGTGGAGATTGATTGGGTGAAGTTCGGCAAACCGGCATTCATACTCTCGTGGAGCATTGTGTTGGTCGGCGTCGTATTTCTCTTTGTCCGCTCCGAACACGCCCTCGGCATTGATTTCACTGGTGGCGACCAAGTCACCCTCGCTTACCAGCAGAAGGCGGAAATCGCCAAAATCCGTGCGGCGGCCACTAGCGTCGGCATCACCGACATCAGCCCGGCCTATCAGACCAATCTCGGCGGCGGTCAATCGCTGCTCAAAGTGGACTTGCCCTACGGTGAGACTGCCAAGTTTGTCGACGCGCTAAAACAGGCGTTACCCAACTCGCAATTTGAGGTTGTCGGCGAAAATGCCATCGGACCAACCATTGGCCGTGAAATCGCTGGCAATGCCGCGCTCTCGCTCGGCCTCTCGCTGCTCGCTATTCTCCTCTACATCGCCTTCCGCTTCGAGTTCGGTTTCGGTTTGGGCGCGGTCGTTGCCACCGTGCACGATGTGCTGATGACCATCGGTATGTTTGTGCTCTTCGATGGCCAGTTTAACGCGCCCATGGTCGCGGCCATCCTCGCCATCATCGGTTATTCGGTGAACGATACGGTGGTGGTTTTCGACCGTATCCGTGAAGAGCTAAAGCTCAACCCAACGGGCAGCCTGCGCAGCATCATTAACCTCGCCATCTCGCGCGTGTTCTCGCGTTCGTTGATGACCAGTTTCACCACCTTCCTCGCGGCCATCGCGCTCTTTATCCTTGGCGGCGGCGTGTTGCGTGAATTGGCCTTCACCTTCCTCATCGGCATTATCACTGGCACGTTTTCCTCCGTCTTTATCGCTGCTCAAGTTTTCTACTGGTGGCACAAGGGCGACCGAAAGCACGCCGAGGCCCATCAGGACGTCGCGCCCAAATACGAGTGGGCAGGATCGTCCCGCGCTTCTGAGTAAGTTCACCGGACGGTTTATCGTGCCGGTGGACGCCCCGTGCGACCACCGGCAGTTGCTGATTCCCCGTCTGTTGACCGCCGCTGATGCGTTGGATTCATACGCCTATTGATTCTGCCACGACTGACGAGTTGTCTCGTCAGCTTCGGACTAGTCCGGTCGTGGCGGAATTGCTCGCTCGCAACGGCTACGCCGAGCCGGGGCCAGCGGATGCGTTTTTGCGCGGCGCGCTGGCCGACCTCGCGGATCCACTGCTGGTCACCAATCTGGAAGCGGCGGCGCGGCGGTTGGCGGTGGCGTTGAAGGAGCAGCACTCGGTGGCAATTCTCGGAGATTATGACGTCGACGGTGTTAGCAGCAGTGCCTTGCTGGTGGGGGTGTTGCGGCGGCTCGGCTTATCGCCGCGCTACTACGTGCCGCGCCGTATGGATGAGGGGTATGGCCTTACTCAGGCGGCGATTGAGCGAATCGTGGGTGAAGGCGTGCCGGCGCTGTTCATCGCATTGGATTGCGGCACAAACTCTGTGGCCGAGGTCGCCCATCTCCGTGCGCTCGGGGCCGAGGTCATCGTGGTGGACCACCACCGGACTAAAGAAGCGGTGTCGCTTGACGGATTGCTGATCAATCCGCACGTGCATCCGACCGAAAATGATGATGCTTGGCGGCATCTCTGCACGGTCGGGCTCGTTTTCAAGCTATTGCATGGTCTGCTCAAGCTGCTGCGTGCAGAGGGGCATGAAGAGGCGCACGCCATCCGTTTGCGCGACCAACTCGATCTCGTGGCCTTAGGCACCATCGCGGACTTGGTGAGCCTGCGCGGGGAAAATCGCATTCTCGCACGCCATGGATTGCAGGTGCTTTCCACCACACGTCGTCTCGGTTTGCGGGCGCTGATGACTGCTTCGGGTTTGTCATCGACGCACAAGATTTTGCCCGAAGACATCTCTTACCGGATCGGCCCACGCATCAACGCGAGTGGCCGCTTGGCTGACGCTGCACTCGCGGTGGATTTGCTCTTGGCGGAAGATGCAGGGTATTGCCGAAAACTCGCCGCGCAACTCGAGGAGCTCAACCGTGAGCGGCAAGACATTGAGCGCGAAATCACTGCGCAGGCGGAGGGTATCGTCGAGCGTGAGCAGACAACGGAGTGTGGCATCGTTTTGTTTGATGAAAATTGGCATCCCGGGGTCGTCGGTATTGTCGCCGGTCGGATTGCACGTAAATACAATCGGCCTGCGATCGTGCTCGGTAATGAAGGCCAGTTTGCCAAAGGCTCGGGGCGCGGAGTCGCGGGCGTGAATCTGGTCGAGCTGTTGTCACATTGCGCGGAGACGCTGGAGAGTTGGGGCGGGCATCCGATGGCCGTCGGGGTTTGTGTGCCTAAGCCGCAGGTGGAGAATTTTCGCGCGGCCTTCACTGCTGCCATCAAACAGGCGCACGGCGGCGAAACTGAAGAAGCGGTGTTGGAGCTTTCCGGCTGGTTGGATGGTGCGCAAATCAGCGAGTCGTTGATGGGGGAGGTCGAGCGCTTACAGCCATTTGGGCAGGGAAATCCTGAACCGACATTCGGTGTGCGTGGCGTGCAACTCACTCTCCCGCCCATTATCTTCAAGGAGGAGCACTTTCGTTTTACCGTGGAAGACACTACCGGACGTCGTCACAGCGGCGTGGCGTGGAAAATGGCCGACCGCTTGCCCCCCAGCGGTGTGCCGCTGGAGTTAGCGGTGCACCTCAACTGGAATCAATTTAATGGCCGTCGGACTCTGCAATTGGAGCTACTTGATTGGCGTCTTGCTGGTCGGTAAAATTTCACTCGGGCGCAGACAAAATTCTGCTTGCTGTCACCGCGCCAAGTTCGCTTATTCGCCCTTCCTCACGCAGCCGTAGCTCAATTGGATAGAGCATCTGACTACGGATCAGAAGGTTTGGGGTTCGACTCCCTACGGCTGCGCCACTTTTAAACTCCGGCCGCTTTTCTGAGCAGCCGGAGTTTTTTTGTCAGCATGGCTCGCCGTGCTGAATGATGAATTTTCGATGCCACAGCCATTTCTCCGAGAGGATCCGCGTAGGGTTTGTTCATATTGCCTTGTGAGTGAAAAGACCGACGCGGCGCTGTAAAATTACAGGATTTTTAACTCGCGAGGGGCGACAGCCTTTGGCTCAGTGGAAGGAGACATTCAGCTCTCTTTCCACGCATGGCCCGTAAAATAGCATTTATCAATTACAAGGGAGGCGTCGGCAAGACGTCGCTCATCGTCAACACGGCCGCAGCTTTGGCCCAGCGAGGCCTGCGTGTTTTGCTACTGGATTTTGATACCCAGTCGAATGCGAGCATTTGGCTGATGAAACTAGAGCGCTGGAACAAAATAAACACTAGCACGACCGCCTCCATCTACTCGATTTACGATCCGGGCACTGTCCGCGTGCGCGACCTCATCATTAAAGATGTGGTGGAAGGGAAGAGCGGTGAAAAGCTGCTGCCCGGTCTCGATCTTGTGCCCACGACTTTCAACCTCGTGGACTTGGAAGGTGAATACAAACCCGACCCCAAACGCCCGTCCTACGTCATCTTTCAGGAGCAATTGGCCGAGGTGGAAAAGGATTACGACGTCATCCTCTTTGACTGCCCGCCGAATATTCTGCGCGCTTCGCAGAACGGTATTTTCTGTGCCACGGAAATTTATGTGCCGTCCAACCCTGACGCGCTCAGCCTCATTGGTTTCACCCTGTTGATCGAAAAGCTCATCCGATTCCAGCAGTCCTCGGCGAGCTTCCGCACCGCCGCCATGGGGCCGGCGGCGCAGGTGCATGGTATTGTTTTCAATGCCATCAAAACCAACGTCGACATCGAGGTGCCGAAGATGCGCATGCAATTGCGTCTTAACCAATTCAAGGCCCAGAAACGCGGCGTGGCGGCTTCGGCGCGCATCTGCAATACGCAGATTCGTGATGCGATGGTCGTGCGACGCGCCGTCACTTTGGGGCTGCCGGTCAGCCTAGTTGGGACCGAGGCTTCGGAGGCCGATAGCGTCGTGAATGATTATCGCCTGCTCGCCGGTGAAATTGTCGAGCATTCTCCCTCCGTCTAATTCTCCGCAACACATCAATATCATGTCAAAAGTCACTCCTCAGGAATGGGACGAGATCCGAAAGAAATTCCATCAATCCATTATGGTGGATACTTCGCTTTCCAGTTTGGCTCAGAATCTCGATACGAAGGATTGGCCGAATAAGGGTGACGACGAAACGCCGGCTAAATACATCGATTTTAACTACGATGAACTCTTGATGTTGCCCGAAATTGCTGGGAGCGAGGAACGCGCCGGGCACTTGGCTTCGATTCTCAAGGAAACACTGGCTTTTGATGATCCTTTTGGTGACATGGTGGCGCAGGTGGAGGAAACTGCCGCGCGAGAGAATCCGATTCTCAAAACCTTGGCGCGGCTGGAAATCCCGGAGGCTTATCCGCTGGCCCTCGTCAATCTCAGCGAGGGCACTCGCGCGGTTTGCGTCTCCGAAGGGGTGAAAACACTCGGAGAATTTGCTAATTTGGCGCAGCAGATGTCCACCCGTGTGGTGATTGGCGGCGATTTTCGCGCATTGCTCAATGCACTCACTCACGGAGACGAAGACGGCATTGGCCAGTTTTTGCCCTATCGGCGTGGCACCAGTGGACTGCACTTGCCGGAAGCGATCGGCTTGGTGGTGGCGAGACTAGCGCGCCCAGACCAGCTGGCACTCGGCTTGTCTCTTGGGGCATCTTTGGTGGCAGCGGAGCGAGGCCAGATCCAGCCAGCGTCGGCGGCCGCGCAAGAGCGTTTGCTGCAATCGCTGCAAGTGCCGCTCAACGCCACCTTGGAGTGGTTTAAAGCCGAGAAAGAAGCACTGGCGGCACAGGTGGCCGGTGGCACCGCGCTGGCCCGGGTGCTCGTGGTTATTGGCGATCCCGCTCGCGAAGCCATTGCGGTGCGGTTGCTGACCCAAGCCATTCCTTCACTCGTGGCCACTCAACCTGCCGTAAAATCCGGGGGCTTTTTCTCCCGTCTTTTTGGCAGAGGCTGATACCTTCGTGTTCCAGTAATTGCTTGTGAAGAATTTTTTTTCACGCACTCCCAAGCCCGCCGAGGAAACAGCCCCCGATGTTGCCCCGGAGCCTCACATGGACCCGGTTCAGGCAACTCCTCCCAAAGCTCCTCCGCCTAGTTTCGCTCCCCCTCCTGCGATTTTGATCGGTAACAAAGGCGGGCCGCGTCCTTTGACGCTACCGCGCCGGGCTAGCCCACTCGTTCGTGCGCAAGAGGCGACAGCAGCCACAGTGGCCGCCCGCCGCTCGATCGATGCCATTTTGTCTAGATCGCGTCCGCCCTGGGGCGGGCCAGCGGCTTTGGATGACAGCCAAGTCACTGAGTTGCAAAAGGCGGTGCAGGCTTTGGAAGCCAAAGTAGTCGAACGGGACGCTGCTGTTGCTGTTGCTCAAGCCAAGCTGTCCGAACGTGAGCGCGAGTTGGCTGAAGCCGAAGCCTTGTTGGCCGCTCGCGAGCGAGTGCTTGCGGCATCGCGGCAGCAGACGGAGCCTGCTTCTGGCGGGGGCATCACGCCGGAACAGACGGAAGCCATGCAAAAACTCAAAGAAGAGTTGGATCGACAGGAAGCCTCGCTCAATGAGCAGCGCGCCGCGTTGAAAGATCGCGAAGAGTTTCTTAATCAGAGCGAGGAAGCGCTCTTTTCCAAGATGCAGCAGCAACAGGAAAAGGAAACCGAGCTGGAGCAACGTGAAGAGGATTTGAAAAGGCGGATGAGGCAGGCTGGTCTGCTCAAAGACGAGCCACCTGAGCCGATGGAAAAAGCCTGACCGGGCTGGTTTTGGCTTCCCTCATGGGGTGCTTATGCTTTCTGCTTCTACCTATGAATTTTCGTGCCTTGCTGGTTGCATTACCCCTGTTGGCTCTCATGCCACATCTCGTTGGTGCAGAAGAGGGGGAGGATTTCATTATCCCGAGTGATGAATTTTACGTGCCCAAAATGAAAATCTCGGTCGGTTTTCATATGCAGACCTCGGGAGCAAAAGTGGCTTTCGGTGGCCTTGGCGAAGTGCCTTCCATTCGGATAGTGCAGAGCGGAAAAAATGTTAATCGGGTATATGATAATGGCTATGTTGGGCAGGATGGACTGCGGGTCGCAGAAACGGATACAGGCGGTTCGCAAGTGGCACTCAATAGTGGCCGCTACTCGACCTATACCACCGTGGCTATTGATGCGAATACGACGGTGACAGAAAAGAGTGGCGATTTCCTCGGTTACCAAGACGGACAAACCCGCCTCTGGGGATTCAGCGCCGACAGCCAAGTCTCGGGGAATACGCTCACGTTTAGTAATTATAGTGCGAAGTCCGAAGGCGGCACGGCCAAGGCTGAACAGGGTAGCAATACTGGAATAGAAATTCAGCTGGAACGTGATATGCGCAAAATCGGCAAGCGTTTCTCGTTGGCCTTTGGCGGCGGCGTTTCGGTCAATAGTATTAATGCGCGCACTGACGGGTCGGTCACCGCAACACTGAGCACTTACTCTGAAAAATTTACCATATTGGGCACCCCTCCCACTGCGCCCTACACTGGGCCTTCTTTTGATCCCTACAATTACACGATCAATGGAGTGGATCAAACGAATGAGCAGGGCAATGAAACGACCGTGCCCATTTCCGACGAGCCGTTGGCAGGCCAAAGCACCACAGTGGATACTCCTGGCGGCGCACAAGTAGCCGGTAATTGGAAAATAAAGGGCGCTTACCTGATGATGCGGTTTGGCCCGACGATGCGTCTTAAATTGTCTGAAAATTTTGGGCTAAGCGCCACGTTGGGTCTAGCAGCTGCCTTTACCGGCACGCGCTATAGCTTTGTGGAAACCATTGAAACTTTAAACCTAGCCGAACCAATCACGGTTCAAGATAGTTCGTCCACAAGTGCATTTCTCCCCGGCTATTATGCCGACTTGAATATCGAGTGGCTTGCTACCGAAAAATCCGGGCTCTACTGCGGTGCCAATTTGCAAAACTTGGGAGGTTATAACCAGTCGGTCGGAGGCCGGACGGCACGGATTGATTTGGGTAACTCCGTCGGCTTTCGCGGTGGCCTAAGCTTCAAGTTCTAAGTTCCGCTTCTAGTTCGGTTTATCGTGATTGGACTGGTTGTTCTTGTTGCTGTTAATCGCACGATGAACGGCCCGAGCAAGCTCATCATTGGTGAAGGGCTTTGATAGCAGCGAACCGTGTCCGATTTCCGCGAGGGTTTCCGGTAGGATGCGCGAGAAATATCCGGACATGATGACAATCGGCAGATGAGGGGAGAACTTGCGCACAGCAGCGGCTAGCTCGATCCCTTTCATGATTGGCATGGTTTGGTCAGTCAGCAGGGCACTGTAGCTGCCGGGGTTGCGGCGTAGCACCTCAAGGCAGTCGCTGGCTGAGTCGAAAGATGCGACGCGATAGCCGAATTTTTCGAGAGCCATCTGGGCGAAGCTACGCACAATATCTTCGTCGTCGACCATGGCGATGAGTTCACCCTGACCGCGGGGCACAGATGATTTTGGGTCTTCGAAATCATCGCTTTCTTTGTGAGCCACCGGCAAGAAAATGGAAAAAGTCGTTCCTTCTCCCACGGTGCTTGAGACGGTGATAGCTCCTTTATGGGCTTCAATAATACCGTGAACTACCGATAGGCCGAGGCCAGTGCCTTGGCCAACTTCCTTGGTGGTGAAAAATGGATCGAAAACGCGCTTTAAGGTTTCGACGTCAATCCCGTGCCCAGTGTCGCTGAAATCTAAGCGCACGTAGTCTCCCGGCGTGAGTTTAGCTAGGGCAGCGGAATCGTCGTGCGAATTGTTGGCCGGGCGGGCTGAAATACGTATCACTCCGCCTGAGTTGCGCATGGCGTGGGCAGAATTAGAACCAAGGTTGAGCAGCACTTGATGGATTTGGGTGGGGTCGGCGAGCACGCGTTTGCAATCTTGGGCAACTTCAACTTCGATTTGCACAGCCGTAGGCACGGTGGCGCGCAGGAAGCGCCGGGCGTCTTCGATCACCTGAGTTAGGCTGATAGAAGTGTGCTCGGTGTCTGATTGACGGGAGAACGTGAGAATCTGGTCAATCAGCTCCCGGGCGCGCAGGCTAGCTTCACGGGCGGAAGAGAGGTAGTTCCGGGCTGGATCTGCTTCGATCAAGGAGTCGAGCGCGAGGTCTTGATAGCCGAGAATGCCGGTGAGGAGATTATTGAAATCATGGGCAATGCCACCAGCGAGTGTGCCCAGAGTTTCCATTTTCTGAGCCTGGAAAAGTTGGCCTTCAAGTTGTCGGCGCATTTCCTCTGCGTCGTGGCGTCCGGTTATATCTTGAAAGGCCCCATGCACCCGCGTTGGACGCCCGTCCTTGATTTGCACACGACCAAGGTTGCGCACCCATCGCCGTTGCCGACTGCCGGTGATGAAGGACAGCTCTAGGTCGAAGCTGAGACCGTTTTCCATGGCTTGGCGCATGGCGCCCTCAATAGTTAGGCGGCTTTCTGGCGGATAAAAATCGTAGATGTTGGCAAGCGAGGGCTCAAAGCCGAGTTCGACCTCATGAATCCGATAGACTTCTGGGGTCCAGGTGATCTGACCGGTAGCTAGATCGAGTTCCCATGCGCCAATCTGGGCGAGGTGAGAAAGTTGCAGCGACATTTCTTCGCTCCGGCGTAGCCTCTCCTCCGTCTCTCGACGTTGGGTGATATCGGTAATCGTGCCGACGAGACGCAAAGGCTGACCGCGATCGTCGCGGTGCACTACTTTGCCTCGCGCAAGCACCCAGACCCAGTGTCCGCTGGCGTGGCGGAGCCGATGCTCACACTCGTAGAGCGGCGAATATCCCCGCAAATGCGCCTCCAGTATTTTTTCAACGAGGGGAATGTCGTCGGGATGGCTGTAATTTTTCCAGTATAACAGGTCTGGAGGCATATCCTCCGGACGAAGCCCAATGATGGCGGCAAAGCGGGGGTCGCGATAGCATTGTCCAGACTCGATATCCCAGTCCCAGACGCCGTCGTTATTGCTGCTGATCGCCAATTGCCATCGCTCTTCGCTGACACGCAGCTCCTCTCTGAGTCGGTTGGGTTCTGTGCTGTCGCGGTCGAGGCCAATGAGACGCAGTGGATGTCCGTGTATATCGCGTTGAATAACGCCTAGCGCCTCAATGTGGCGGATTTCCCCATCTGGGCGTCGGATACGGAAAGCGCTTTCGTAGATCTCAGCTTCGCCCGTAAGGGCTTGGCGGAGGCGTTCATCGTCGAGAGCTGCATCTTCTGGTAGCACAAAGTTCCGCCAGTCCGAACTGTGGGCGAGTTGTCCCTCTGCGATACCGTAGATCTCTAAGGTGTGCTCGTCGCAGGACATTTCTTCACTGGCTAGATCCATCTCCCACACGCCATAGCCTGCAGCTTTGACAATTAATTGGAGTCGGTCGTTGGCAGTTGCGAGGGCGAGGGTGCGTTCGTGGTCGGCCGTAATGTCATGATCAATACCGATGATGCGTTTTAGCTGCCCGGGGTTGTCGCGGTTCACATGAACGTGAGATTCAATGATACGCTCGGCTCCGTCAGGTCGACGTATGCGGTGAATATGATCGAAATCACCTTCTCCGTTGTTGGCGCGCTCAAAGTTGTTTTTGAGGGAGGCAAGATCTTCGGGGTGAATATATTTCCACCAGCCTTCGAGGGTTTCTTGAAATGCGGCTGGGGTGATGCCGTAGAGCTGGTATTGACGTTCATCCCAATGCACGCGGCCAGATTCGGCTTCCCACTCCCAGATGCCAAACGAGCCAGAGCTCAGCGCGAGATCCAGCCGCTCGGTGGTCTCACGTAGATCTTGGGTGCGAGCGAGCACTTCTTTCTCTAGATCCGTGGCATGCTGTTGAAGTCGGGCCTGTAGGGAGGATTGGATCTTTTCCGCACGACGTCTCGTGACGTCCAGAGCAGCGGCGCGAGCCAGCACGACAGCTACGACAGTGGTGGCGAGCGTGACCAAGGTGGCGAAGCCGATGAGCTGAAATTCACGCATCGCCGGAGTATCCGCTGACATGAAGGTGGAAACGCCTCCGTAGCCCGTTAAAGACAGCAGAGACGGCGCGAAAAAAAGCAGGCGAGAGGAGCGCCCGAAGGGATGGCGCTTTCGCAGTGCACAGCGTAGAACGGTGGGCCGCCAAACTAGCATTTGTCCGCTTGCCAAAAGCAGGACCGCTAGTGGGTGCAGCATTGCTAGGTCGATGGGATCTCCGGAAAAGAATTCGGCCGCGATCAGTAGCAACGCCGCATGCCACGCCACAGCGACCAAGATTATCGGCATCAATGTCATTTTTCCCGGACGAGGCGACAAAGCGGCAATACCAACACCGACTAATGCGTAACTCAAAGCGACCGCCAAATGAGGATCGGTGTTGTCGAGCGGGGAAAAGGCGAGGCCGCCAAATATGGCCGCGAATCCACCCAGAATATTGCCGAATCTAGCATTGATTTTGCTGCGTTGGTCAGAAACGAGCAGCAGACCAAACGCACCGAGAAGGGCAGAGGCATTGAGTGCCAAGCAGCTGCCTGCATTCACTTGGTTAAAGACCATTTCGGTCACGGCACCGATTGCAGCAAGCAACACACACCATCGGACCCAAGGGAAGGAGGACGCGAACGGGTTCATGATTTTGGGGATAGAGGCTCTGTCTTGTATGGCAATTGCTAGTATCAATCTGGGTATTTCACCTAGAAGCTCGTTTGAGAAATCCGCCTAGCTTTTGCGGTCATAGTTCCAGCTGAAATGACGCCTCGCCAACAATGCGCCCATTGACTTGCACTTCGATGCGGTGCCGCCCCGCGTAGTGCCGCCGCGTAGTGAAGTTTTTGCAGGCGTGTTGCTTGGTCAGGCTGACTTTCCCGCGTGCGGGGAGGGTGACTTCCTTGAGCTTAAAAACCTTGGGGGAGGTCGTGTTGTCTGCGCGGACGTAGTGCACGCGATAATCCACCGCGAGGCGCTGGGATTTGGCCGAGAGCGATGCTAGGGTGAACGCCAATTCCACCGAGCCACCTAGTCTCAGGCGTGACGGGGTGAGATGCAGACCCGTGAGCCGAACTGCGGGTTTTGCGCCAAAATCGAACAACGCCAGCGCGTGCTGATTGCCCGCCTTGATCAGCGTGCGCGCCGCCCGTTTGGCGATCCAGCGTGTATGCGGCTGGGTCAGCTCCCACTCCTTGAGCCGCGAGAGCAACCACTCAGGGTGAGATTTTGATATGTCATTGAGGTGGTTGGCCACCGACTTGCGCACGTAGAGACTCGGGTCCGCTCGCAGATTCTCCAAAATCGGCGCGGCCAGTGACGGGTCACGCTCCATCGCCTCCAAGCGGAACGACCACGGCAAACGCGGACGCGAGCCTTCGCTGGCGAGTCGGCGCACGTGCTCGTTTTCATCGTGTGACCAACGTTTCATCACAGCCAAAGTGCGCACCAAATCGCGTTGGAGAAATTCACGGATGGCAAATTCGCCCGATGAAAACCGCGTCAGCCAGTGCAGCGCTTTCATTGATTCGTCGAAATGTCCCAGCCCGTATTGGCCGACGTAGTCGGGCAGCATCATACCGACGAAGGTGTGGTTGATGCGCGGCGCTAGCTCGCGCAGCACTGCCAGTGCCGCTGGGTAATCTGTAGGCAATGTAGCATGCAACGCTCGCGTGCCGTGCCGCATGCGCTGCAAAATCGACAGCGGCTCCAAGCCGGTCGTGGCCAACCGCAAAAACATTCGCCGATCAAAGCCGGGTTGGCACTCGGCGAGCGCGTCGCCGATGGCGGCGAAGCGCTCGTGATCGAACCAGTTTTTGAGTTGGAAATTCGTCTTCGTCGACATGGAGCCAATTGCGATTTGATTGCGTCGCTAATCAACTCGTGGATATCGCCATCGGTAATTACTTGAGGACGTCGGCGAGCTTGGCGGGCGATTTGCCGCCGCCCATTGCGAAGTCTGGCTTGCCGCCGCCTTTGCCGTCGAGCTGGGCGCACAAGGCCTGCACGAGCTTGCCGGCTTGGTGTCCGGCCTTGATAGCGGCAGGGGAGCAAAACGCGACTACGCTGGCTTTATCCTCGAAGGCGGCGCCGAGCTGCACCACACCTTCGCCGAGTTTGTTTAGCACTTGGCTGCCGAGCGAGCGGAGCGCGTCGGGCGATTCGGCGGTGACGACGGCCGTAACAAATTTCAGGCCGTCTTTTTCAGTGGCTTTGGCGACGAGCTCGTCGGCCAGCCCGGCGGTGGCCTTGGCCTCGAAAGCCTTGAGCTTTTTCTCTAGCTCTTTCTGGTGGGCGAGGACGGTTTCTAGCTTTTTGGCCACATCGATCGGCCCGGCGGAGAGTTGCGTGCTGACGGCGGCGAGGGCGGCTTCGCGGGCGGCGACGTAGTCGAATGCGGCTTGGCCAGCTACGGCTTCAATGCGGCGTGTGCCAGCGGCAACGGCCATTTCGCCCACGACTTTGATCAGGCCGATCTCGCCGGTGGTGGCGACGTGCGTGCCGCCGCAGAGCTCGCGGCTGTAGCCGCCGATGTCCACGACGCGGACAATCTTGCCGTATTTGTCGCCGAAGAAGGCGAGGGTGCCCTCGGGCTTCTTGTCGAACTCGGTCTCGTAGGATTCGACCTTGGCGTTATCGATGACCTTCTCGTTCACGAGCTGCTCGACCTCCTTGATCTGCGCGGCGGTCATCGCTTCGAAGTGCGAGAAGTCGAAGCGCATGCGGTCGGCGGTCTTGGACGTGCCGGCCTGGCGGACGTGCGTGCCGAGAACCTTGCGCAACGCCCAGTGAATCAAGTGCGCGGAAGAGTGGTGGCGCGAGATCGCGCGGCGACGGACCATATCGACGCTGAGCGTCGCGGGCGAGCCAACGACTGGGATGGCGGTGCCTGCGGCGACCTTGTGCAGATGGCGGCCGAACTTGTCCTTCACGGTGTCGACGATGTCGACTTTCTGGCCGTTGATGAGGGCGTGGCCGGAATCGCCCGCCTGACCGCCCATTTCGCCGTAGAAAGGCGTCTGGTCGAAGATGAGGAAAGTGTCTTTCTCGGTCTTTACGACTTCGAGGACTTTGGCGTGCGTGGTGGTGTCGGTGTAGCCGAGGAACTTGGTTGCCTCGACGGAAACGTTTTCACCCTCGGTCGCGGCGACGATGACTTCCTTCTTCTGCGCGGCGCGGGCGCGATCGCGTTGCTGATTCATTTGGCGGTCAAATTCTTCGACATCCACGCACATCGAACGTTCGGCTGCCAATAATTGCGTCATATCCAGCGGGAAACCATAGGTGTCGAATAATTTAAAAGCCAAGGCTCCCGGAAAAAGGTAACGCGGCGGGACCGAGGATTCTTTCGTCTTTTGTGCGTTCCATTCGGCATCAAGCAAAGACGCTTCATGTTGAAATTCCTGTAGCCCGCGGTCGAGCGTCCGCCCGAAGCGCTCCTCTTCGCTTTGGATGACGCGGCGGATGATTTCCTGCTGCTGTTTCAGTTCGGGGAAGACTTGGCCGAGGGATTCGACGACGGGGGCTACGAGTTGGGAGAAGTCGCCGACTTTGAAGCCGAGCTTCTTCCCGTAGAGAATGCCGCGGCGAAGGATGCGACGGATGACGTAGTTGCGGCCGTCGTTGCCGGGCATGATGCCGTCGGCGATGGCGCACGACACGCAGCGCGCGTGGTCGGCGAGGACGCGGAACGCGATGTCGATGTTCTCCTGCTCGGTGAGGCCTTCGCGCTTGGTCGGGACCGTGCCCTTGTAAGTTTTGCCGGAGAGCGCGGTGACTTTGGCGAAGAGCGGGGCGAAGACGTCGGCGTTGTAGTTCGAGGGCTCGGCGGAGAAGTCCTTGAAGCCTTTCGTCGTGGCGTAGATGCCGGCGACGCGTTCGAAGCCCATGCCGGTGTCCACGTGTTTGGCGGCGAGCGGGTAAAATCCCCATTCGACAGGAACGTCGATGGTTGATTTGCCATCGAAGCTAGGACGTTGCTCGTAACGCGTAATCTTCGCGTTGAACTGGATGAAGACGTGGTTCCAGATCTCGATGCAGCGCGGGCTGGAGCTGTTGACGAGCTTGCGGCCTTCACGCTCGACCTCGTCGCTGTTGGAGGCGCCGGGCAGGAGGTTGAAATGGAT
>JACCDO010523260.1_pt1 | contig 26666 bp, 17 predicted proteins | sample 7446101 | NCBI WGS metagenome assembly JACCDO01 (sample SAMN15323440, study PRJNA562643) | freshwater metagenome | isolation source: river surface water | place: USA:Blue River Watershed | collected 2017-08-16 | reverse complement strand
ACTAAAATTAATTTAGAAACATGTCCTATTAATAAATTTCGAATGCCAACTTCGGTTGCTAATGTTGTTTTACCGGTACCACTCGGACCAACAGACGTGATTATTTTTTTGTTTTTATCATGGAGTAATCGAAAATATTTTTCTTGTGATTTATTAAGTGGTTTTGAAAATTTGCTTTCAAATATTGCTTTCTCTTTTTGTGAAAAATAGTCATATCCTTCATAATATTTTTTACTTTTTTCTTCTAATTCATAAATTTCTATTTCTTCACAAATATCTACATACATATTCGAATTGTGTTTTTTCTTGTTACTTCGTTTGTTAAATTTTTTTTTATTTTCGTTTGAATCCGGGGGAGAAAACATATCTTTTAATCTTCTACTATATTACAGTTTTATTTTTATTTAAACTATTTTATTCTTTTTATTAAATTTTTATATTTTTTTATAATTTTTTTATTTATTTATAAAAATAAAAAAATGATTTTTAGAAAGTTTAAAAGTATTAATATAAAGGAATGAATTATAAGATAAACAGCGTATTTTTTAAAAAGCAAAAAATGAATTTAACAACCGAAATATCTCAAACAAACGTGGAACAACTTAATCCAGCAGTTCAAATGTATCAGTGGAATGATGAAATGAATTACTACAACATTTATACACCAACTGATGAAAAACGTGGTAAAGTATCTGTTTATATTTATGACCAAAATACAAATGCCTATACTTATAAGTTTTGTTATTTTTTAGAAATTAAGGATTTACCTCAAAATGCGTCTTTCTATTATTCTCAAGAACAAATTGAAAACGCTAGAAGTGTTGTACAAAATCATTTACAATTTACAGATGTTCAATTAGCATATATTCAAGAATTACTTCAATTTCAACTTAAAACAGTTCAAGATGAACTTATTAAGCATTATAATGATTTTCAACAAAAAATTCAAGAAGAAAATATTAAATATCAAAAAGTTCTTCAACAGATTACATTAAAAGATCAAATTATTCAAAACCTGAATCAAACAAATCAATCATTATGTATACAATATTATGATATTCAAAGTCAACTTAATGCTATGAAACAACGTAATGTTCAAAATCGTCAAAATCGTCAAAAAAGTTATTTAAACATAACTCAACAACAACCTATGGTAACTCAACAAGAACCTATTGTAACTCAACAACAACCTGTGGTAACTAAACAAGAACCTGTGGTAACTCAACAAGAACCTAAAATAATTCAACAACAACCTATGGTAACTCAACAAGAAACTGTAGTAAATAAACAAGAAACTGTTGTAACTCAACAACAATCTGAAAAAAAAGTTACTTTTAAGAGTTGGGCAGAATATGATGAGGATGATAAAGATGATGTAAATATTCAAATTAAAAGAGAATCAAAAGGTAATGTATGGATAAATAAACCTTTTGAACCTAGAAAACAAAACATTATTGAAAATGATGGATGGGAACAAGTTAAAGATAAAAGAAAAGTAAATGAAGGTCAAAGAAAATCAAATCAAGGTGAAAGAAGAAGAAGAAAAGAAGGAGAAATAACAGAAGAAGAAAGAAGAAGAGCAGAAGGAAGAAGAAGAGCAGAAGAAAGAAGAAGAGCAGAAAGTAAAAAAAACTGTTAATCAAAATTAAAAATCGTGATTTTCAAAGGATTGATTTGAAATCGGTGAATTTTTAATAACAAAATCGTTAATTTTATTTTTTATATTATCCATATTTGCTCCAGTTAGTGAATCATACATTGTACCGCGATCAATAAAAATAAAATAAGGTATTTTTTCAACTTGATATTCATCAATAAAAGATTGAAATTCGCTAATAATATCATAATCACATTTTAAAAAAAGAAAAGAATCATTACATTTTATATTTTTAATAAATTCTTCTAATTCAGAAGCAATACTTTTACATGGTTTACACCAAGCTGCTGAAACATTAATAATAATAAATTTATGATCATTCATATAAATATCAAGTTCATCCACATGTTCAAATGTTTTAAAAAGCATTTTTTAGAAAAATAATTATAATTATCTATATTTCTATATATAATAACCTTTATAATCAAAAATATAAAAATCATTTTTATATTTTTATAAAAAAAATAATTTTATTATAATTTTATTATAATTTTATTATAATTTTATTATAATTTTGTTTCATTAAACTTTTGATTTGAGATTAATAAAGCATTGGTCATAATTAATGTTAATCCATACCAAACAAAAAATATAATAGTTACATTTCCAATAGATGGACCATTAAAAGATTCGTGAAATACCATTGGTCGAATAAGTAAAAAAATAAGAAAAAAAGCAATTGTAATAACAAAAAGTTCAATTTTTTGAGCAGGAGTTAAAATATAATATTTAGTAAGCATTTATTGAATAATTCTATTAAATCAAAATATATTTTTTAGTAATAAATAATATTATTATTTGTATGAATTAAATTTACAATTGTTTTTGTTAAAAAGTACCATATTAAAAAGAAAGAAGCAAATTTAAAACTAGTATTTAAATAATTCGAATTATTTGTAATTAACATATGAAAATATCCAAAAAAAAAGATAATTAATAAAGAAGCGAAAAAGAGTTCAAAATATTGATTTTTTTCCATAAATTGAAAATGAATAATATTTTTAGGAATAAAGAATGTTGCAAAAACAAGAAAAAAGATAATAATAAAAATTCCCATATTCATCATTTTAATTTTATTTAATTATTACTATTCTTATATAACTTTTTTTTTATTATTATTTTATAATTTATATAAAAAAGAATCATTTAGATATTTGAATTATAAATTTGAAAATAGTTTTTAGAAAAATTTTTTAAAAAAAGAATAATAAATACACCAAATGTACTATATAATATATCAAAATATAAATATGTACTCGGTGTAATATAAGTTCGATAAATAAAATATAATAGAGCAAAAATTAGAGTTCCAATCATAATTTCACTTTTTTGATAGTTTGATAAAATCATGTTATTTATTTTAAATATTTTTATATCTCTATTTTATATATTTTATTTTTTTTTATAAGAAATATTTTTAAAATAATATTCTTGTCAAATTATAGATATTATCAAAATGAGTGACATTATTTATAAAAAAGGAGATCTTTATATAAATACTCAATCAGAATCAAAACGTGAAAAAAATAATAAACTAAATAATCCAACTTTGTCAATTGGGAAAGATGGATCTGTTATGAATGTAAGTGGTAAATCTTCAAATACTAGTGTTAGTGGTAAATCTTCGAATACTAATGTAAGTGGTAAATCTTCGAATACTAGTATAAGTGGTAAATCTTTGAATACTAATGTTAGTGGTATAAATAGTGGTTTTGGAGTTACAGGTAGTGGATTTGGAGTTACAGGTAGTGGTTTTGGAGTTACAGGTAGTGGATATGGAGTAAGAGGTAGTGGATTTGGAGTTACAGGTAGTGGATATGGAGTAAGAGGTAGTGGATTTGGAGTTACAGGTAGTGGATATGGTGAATTAGATGGATTATGTCAAACAACTTCAGGTTCATCTTTAAATCCATATGCTTCATATTCTTCTTTAAGTACTATTTCACGTGATAGTTGTGGGAAACCTTATTCACTTGAAAATCCTTTATTAATTGGAACAGGTATTCCTGGTATAACAAGTTCTACTGATACATCAAAATTACCAAATCAAACAGCATTTAATCAATTATCATCAAATGATGTACCTCAATCAACAATTCAAACAAATATGATGAATGGTGTAAATGATGGTGTTATTACAGGTGATGATTTAATAAATAGTCGTAGAAGTGGAAGTGGTAGAAATGGAAGTGTAAGTGGAAGTGATTTTAATACTACAGGAGGTTCAAGATCAACGAGTAATAGTAGTAAACCTTTAACACCTGGATCAATTGGTGATAAAGAACCTTCTTTAGCACAACAAATGGCGAATATTCGTAGTAATTGTGGTAAAAATAATGTATGTTCATTTATAGAAACGTATCAAGGAATAACTTCTGTAAAAGAGTTAAATAGTGTTATAAAAAAATATGAAAGTACAAATGTACCTGTTGTAAAAAAGAATACATGGTTGGCTGCTGATCGAACTTTTAATGTAGGTTATGATGAAATCATGGTTGCTTCAGTGTATCAATTTAAAACATATGTACCTGAAGATATGAAATTTACAATATTTACAACAAATAAAGGTTATTTATATATCAATGATAATATGTATATGATTGAAAATAAAATTTCGACTTCATTAAGTGTGTATATGTTAGAAAATATAAATTTAAAAAAGAATGTATCTGGTGATAAAACAGATATTTATGTTTTAGTTCCAGGTAATAGTGCTATATTAATTAATAATAATAAATTATTAGCAACAGGGGGTTTAAATGATAAATCATTAAGTGAAGATGATAAAAATGATGTTAATGTTGAATGGAAATCAAATTCATTTGATTTAAATAATTCATTTAAAGATATTAATCCTCTTGAATTTGGTATTACAATGATAAAATCGAATCCTTTTTCAGATGTTCAAAATGTGACAATTATTGATGATATGATGAAAACGCTTGATTTACCTGAATTAGATTATTCAACTTGTATTTCAAATACAATTCATTATAAAACATATAGTGAAAATGAATTAAAAAACAGTAATAATATTAAATCAATTGTTTATGTACCAGGTGATGATTTATATGTAGAATCAGAAGGTATTGAAGTTATTTTTACTGTATTTGCTTCAAATATTTTCCAAATTTATAATTTAGCATCTACTCCGAAATATTTAAATGAAGGATCACAATTTGATAAAAAAGTGGTATCTGATAAATTAACAATATATTCTCAGAATATTCGTGTATCATTGGTAAAAGGTATTAATAAAATTGTAATTGTTCTTCCAGCAAATTCATTGTTATATATTCCTTTTTGTAATTTAGGTCACAAAGATCGTCAAACACGTCAAAATTATATGAAAAGACAACGTAATGGTCAAAATATTGAAACTGTTCGTAGTGATGATGATCAAACAGAAGTATTAAATTGTACTTATAATACTGATTCAAGTTGGATTTATAGTAAAATCAATGTTCCTTATCGTCAATTTAATTATTTACGTTTTTATAATTTGGTTTATAAAGTTATGAAATTAAATGATAGTTTACAAGAAAGTTTTATAAATCATAATACACATTTTGATACAAATCCAATGAGTATAAAAAATATTGAAAAATATACAATTTCAAATGGGTTTGAACATTTTGAAAATACTGAATATAAACCAATTAGTTCGGCTGCTTATGAAGAAGATCATATTGAACAAAGTGAAAAAACACGTCTTGAAATCTTAAATTTAGCAAATAATTTAAAATCAGATAAACAATTTAATATGGAAGATATAAAAAAAAATATTACTACTTTATTAAGTGGTTATGATAAAATTATTTCAAATATTAATAATTCAAAACAATTACCTGAACCAGATATAAATCGTTATAATACGATTAAACAATTATATGTAAAATATAAAAAAGATTTAGAAGATATTTCTATCAAAGAAGAAAAATATAATACATATAAAAAAATAATTTCTGAATTACAAACCAATAATGATCAATTATACGCAAATATTCAATCATCTTATAATAATATTAATAATTTAACATCAGAATCAATTAGTAAAGTAGAAAATTTAAAGAATTCTGCATCATCAACATTAATGGGTCAATATCAAAAAATTCTAACACAATTTGAGAAATTAAAAACAGTTATTGCTTCTCAAAAGATTGCGAGTATTCAAACTGAATACAAACTTTATCAAGATGTTGTAAAAGAATTAACCTTAAAATTACCTGATATACAAAAAGAACAAAATTCATTCTCTTCAAATACATCTTCAATTGTTGAAGAAAAGAAAACATTTGTTAAAAATTGCGTAATTTATTATAATAATGAACCATCTTTAAATATTAAACCTTTTACATCTATAATGGATCAATTTATTACAGATTATCGTAATCGTGAACAAGTTATTAATAATATAATGAAATCTATTAATTCTGCTCAAGAATTATTAAAAAAGAATGAATTTAGTGGAACAAATTCAAATAGTGTAAATAGTGAAGATGTTGAAAATCAACTTGTTAATAATTTTTATAATCCTATTCGTGCTTATGTTGAAGGAATTAAATCATTATATGTTGCGTATAATGACAATTATAATAGCAATGTAAATGGTTTAAAAACAAAATTAGTTCAAACTCTTCAAAGTACAAATAATATATCGAATTTAGTGAAAAATTATTTAAAGAAAGATATTCCATCTATTTCTTCTGTTGCTGATATAAAATCATATATTGATTCAATTGATTATAGTTTTGTTTGGAAAAATACAAATGGTAATAACGCAATTGCTTCATCAAAAAGCAATCTTGAGAAGTATTTAACTGATTTACTTAATTTAATGAATACAATAAAGGGACCTTTTGGTATAAATATTAAAACATTTGATCAATCAACTATTTCACAATTAGATCAAATTGTTTTAAATAGAGGTAATGAAATTATTGCTTATGGTACATCTGCTAAAAAAGAGTATGCTAATATGATTATTGATGCCAATAATAATTGGAATAATATGATGAAAGATGCTCAAGATATGATGGAAAATAAAATTCCTTTAGATCAAACAAAAATAAATAATTATTATTTAAAAATAAAAAGTATTTATGATTCACTTGTAGGAACACGTCAAAGATTTAATAATTTTATAATACAACTTAATACAAATCTTGTAACACCTATTAAAACATTATCAACACAAATTGATCCTAATAAATATGCTACTTATTCTACAACTATTTCAAATGATATGATTAAATTAATTGATAATCGATCAAATGATGCTGGTACAACATATGATGGTAAAAATATAGTTAATAAATTTACAAATCGTTATGAACGTTTTACAAATCAACAAAGTGGAAATATGTTTAATCAAAATGATCAAAATGTATATGAACATTTAGATAATGAAACAGGAATAAATAATAGTACTGTAAAAATTATGTCTCCATCGGATTATGAAAAGTTATCGAATTTAAAAAGTGTTGGAAATGTAAATATATTACAATTAAGTGTACGTGGTAAAAATGGTGGTGAATCATTTCAAGTGTGTGTAGGTACTCAAAAAAATGGTAATACGATTAATTTTATGAAACCAAATTATGGAGTTAAATTAGGTACAAACGAACAAAATATTATTATTCCTCTAGATGAAACACCTGTAGTTAGCATAGTATTACGTATGTTTTTAGATAATCCAAAGGTTACACCCGCAAGAGATACATATGGAGTCATTATTTCAAGTATGAAGTATAATGGTGTTGATATAAAAGATCTTATTGTAAATAATGCTAATTATGATTCAATGCGTTTTCAACAAATGAAAGGAGGTGTGTTATCAAATCCTTTTGCTCAAAGAATTCATGATTTTACATATAATTTTAATGGTGTTTTAAATATGTTTCGATTTGATATTTTAAAAGGATTATGGGTAGATGAAAATTCATATCAAACTACACTTGATAAAATGGATGGAGAAATCAATATTATTGGATTATTTGAAGCAACACAAGATATGGGTGATTTAAATGCTAAAATATTTACTTTAGATCCGGCAAATATTACATTACTTGTAAATGGTACAGGTGTCGATTTAGATTCAAATGGTATGAGTAAAAATTTATTTTCTTTAAAAGATGGTATTAATTTTATTCAAATCAAGATACAATTATCAACACCTACACAAATAAAAGTACCGAAACGTTTCTTTACATTTTACATTAAAAGTGGATGGCAAACGATTAAAAATAAAGATTCCATACCTTTTGATTCAAATACACCTTCTTTATGGAGATATAACTTTGAAAAAAATTCATATTTAACACCAATTACTTTACCATCTTATAAATATAATAGTTCTTGTAATACATATTGTAGTACCAAAAAAGAAGATATTGCGAAATTATCTCCAAATAGTAGTTTTAAATCACTTTGTTTAAATGGTAAATTAGATGATGGATCTGTGGTAGAATGTGATTCAATTGGAACAGGAAGTGATATGTCTAAAAATATTACATGTAACTGTTTACCTATTTCTAAAGAACAATTTCAAAATATGGAGCATTATTCTGAACAACGCAATTTATCCTCTTATTATGGTGGTACTAATAATAACGGTGCGAAAGAAATATCTAAAGATTTTGTAAAAGACCCTTTATCATTATTAGGAAATCAAACAACTTTAAATTCAATTATTTTACATAAAGTTCCACAAGGTAACCAAGGAGATTCTTATTTATCAGGTATGACACTTATTGATAGTGATAATAATATTTATAATCAAGGTATACCTTATACATCAGATGTTGAATCTCGTTTATATCAATGTAATTCAGGATTTGTTGGTATGAAAATGAATCAAAAAGATGTTCCTGTTTGGAATAATACAAATGTTTTTCCAAATCGTGCGTCTTTAGTAAATCGTATGTCACCTTATAATGCTGCTTTTGAATGTAACGAGCAAATTTATGAAAAAGATATTAATTATATGAATATATTAAAAAATAAAACACCACGTTTTTATACTCTTCGAAAAGGTATTGATTATACTGATAATGATCTTGGTTATTTCGATACTATGAATCATAAAGATTGTAGTAAAAAATGTGATGAAACACCAGAATGTATGGCGTATGTATTAAATCGTAATGAACCAACACGCACAACAGGATGTTGGATGAAAAGTAAATTAGATCCTCAAAGAGGAGGAGTAAATGAAAAAAGAGATACTTATTATTTAACACCATCACAAGATAACAATAATAGTAATGGTATAAATAATAATATTTTAATCAAATATAATGTACCTACTGATTACAAATACTTTTTAAACGCACATTCATTAACACAAGCAAATGAAACACCTGTCTCTTCTTGGGGAGTCTTTAAACAAAATGATCCATCAAAACAACCCATTTATTACACAAGTGGTGGACATAATAATGGCCCTTACATAAAATTTAACGGCACTAGTCAATTTTTACAAGGTAATCCTGATAATTTCCCTTGGGTATCTACAAGTGGTCAAACCACATTTATGTTAGTTCGTTATGACTCAGCATCTTTATGGGCACGTTTTAGAACATTTTTCGGATACACTGTTAATTTAAATAATACAAGTAATGGTGCTTATTATTTTAATGATTTTGGTAGTCCGGAATGGTGTACTAATTTATTTAACGCAAATGGTAAACAAGTTACGGGTGCTCGAAATCACGGAGGTATTAATCCAGGTACATTTTATTTATTCACAATGTCTTATGCCAATCCAAATGCTGGTGAATATATTTTATCAAAAATTGTCAATAATTTTGTTGGCGATGCTAAAGAAAATAATTTTAGAGCTTACTTAAATGGTGAATCAAAGAGACTATATCGACTTAATTATCCAGATACTGATATTAATGGAGCAACACCTTTTATTGGCGGTTTCCCTGGTTATAATAGTTATAAAGATATTTCTATTTCAGCAATTGTTCATTATAATCGTGTTTTAAGTGGTGATGAACGTAATAGTGTTGAAAATTATTTATTAAATAAACTTTCAACTGGTTCACTAAATAACAGTGAATATCAAGAAACACTTCAAAGAAATAAAATCAACTATTTTGATGTCTAAAAATATTGTCTTTTTTTACACTGTTGATAAATAATATAAAAATAAATGTATTTTTATAATATTTTAAAAAAATAACGTAAATAATTTTTATAATAAATCATAACGTAAATACAATAAAAAAATGAACATTTTTAATAACGTAAATAAAAAATTAAAAAATTTACCATTTATTTTTTAAGATCTTTTGAATATAAAGAAGAAGTATTATATAAACACATAACTGATTTATTTTTCGAATCAATTATTTTATTAAGATGCCTAAGAACCAGAAAGGCGGTAAGCATAAGCATATGAAGAAAGGCGGTAGCAACCGTAAAGTGGATATGAATCATATTCCTATCCCTTCTGACTATGGTGATGAAGCCGTTTACATTGGACTTGTAACCACCATTCTTGGTGGTTGTCGTTTTAAGATGCGAGCAATGAATAGTGACGGTATTAATTCAACTGATACAATTGGTTGGATTCGTACTGGTCGCGCTTGTCGTGGTCCTCGTATTACTGTAGGTTCCATTGTACTTTACGCACTACGTGATTATGAATCACGTGATGAAGAAAATATGAAGGGTGACATTGAATATGTATATGTTCCAGATGAAATTGATCTTCTTAAGCAACTTGAACTCATTCCTCACAACTATGAAAGCGCTCTAGATCCTGCGGGATCTGTGGGTGATATCACAGATGTCGGGTTTGATATGGTTCGTGGAGACATGAATGATGAGAAGATTGATGAAATTTAACAAAAATAAAATATAAAAATATTTGTGTTAAAAAAAATAAAAATAAAAATAAACATTTTTTATAGAATATATAAATCTTATATATTGTATATAAATCATTGTATATAAATATGTGTTATAAAAAAAAAAATAAATTATAAAAATAAAAATAGATTTACACATAAATAGTATCACGAATATACTTTTTAATATCATCATTTCTCTTCTTTACTTCATCATTTTCCATATAAAGAGTAATTGCTTTTTTAACATCTTCTTCATTAATCTTCTTTACTAAATCACGTGATTTACCAAATATACGACGCGCATGAACAATCTTTGTAAGATGCCATAGATTTTCCATATCACCACCATTAAATTTAAATATATCACGATTTTTCTCAAATAGTGAAAGTGGAATCGATTTTTCAGGATCATTATTATAAATATCCCATTTTGAATCTTGAATTTTTTTCATATAAATAAGACGTAATTCAGCGGCGTCATATTTATCTACTTCAAGTCGGAATTTAAAACGACGATGTAATCCTGGATTATATGCGAAAAATGACTCTTCAAGTTGTGATTTATAACCCGCAATAAAAACAACTGTATCTTTATTTTCCGTTAGATTTTGATTGATTGTATCAATACACTCCTTCGAAAAAGAGTCGCGTCCTTCTGGATTTCCCAAAGCATATGCCTCATCAATAAAAAGAATACCTCCTTTTGCTTTATTAAAAACATCTTGAGTCATTTTTGCTGTATGACCCAAAAATTTACCTATTAGATCACTACGACGTGCTAAAGTGAATTTATCCTTCTTCGCAATTCCCAAACAATAATAAAGTTTCGCTAATATTTTCGCTACTTCCGTTTTACCGCAACCTGGTGATCCAGTAATTACCATATGATACATATCTCGTAATACACTATTTTCTTTATTTAGCGTTTCCATATTACATACATTTAAAGAATTTCCTTCTTCTTCACAATCATCACCATTACATCCACCACCCAAAGGTCCACCTCCTAAAGGACCACCAAATGGCATATATCTCGGATCGTGATGAGTACGTTGAGGTGTTTCTTTTTTCTTTTCAATGACTTCGCGATCTTCAATATTTTGAAGACGGAAAAAGAGAAGATCCATAATCATAGATTTCACATTTTTCATTCCAATCATATGATTTAACTCTTCTAATACAGGAATACATTTATGTAACGCTTTCATTTGAATCACGTAACGTTTAGTATCATTTGGATCATATGTTTTACCCAAATCAATTAAATCTTGAAGTGTTTTAATCTCCTTTTCAATAGGTGTTAATTCAGATGCTTGTGTAAAATAATCATAAAAATCTTCTTCTTCAACCTTCTTTTTCTTTTCTTCTGGACTCTTATCACTATCATTTCCACCTTCTACATTACTCTTTTTAATACCGAGTAATGTAACTACAATTGGAGGAACACCTGGAAAATCATCAAATGGATCATAATCTTTTTTAGGATAATTATCCTGATCTCGATCACGTTTAGGACGATTTCGTTTTGTAGTACTCTTCTTCTCTTCTCCACTCTTCTTCTCTTCTCCATTCTTCTTCTCTTCTCCATCTTCTTTTTCTGTATCTTCTTCCATCTTTTCAAAAAGTTCAGATAATGAATATGGTTTCATCGGACTTTCATCTTTCTTTTTATTTTTGTTATAAGGATAGTAATCATTTATTGTATTTAAACGTCTCATAGGTGGTTGGAAAGGTGGATTTTGACATATATTTTGTGACTTTAATTTTGATATTTCTTCTTCAAATTTTTCTAAATCATTTTTTCGTTCCATTTCAATAATTTCTAATTCTTTTTTCAGTAAATCAATCTCTTTTTCAAGTAATTTTTGTTTTTTTTCTTTATATTCATCATTATTATCATCACTATTATTATTATTAAAATTATTTTCGTTATTATTATCTTTAGAAGTGATTATAATATTTTTTTTATTATCTTCAATTGTGTATTTGCGTTTGTTATTTCGTTTGGTTTCAGACATTTTTGGTGAAGAAAAAGAGTCTTTTTCTTCAAATACTTTATTCTTTTCTTTAGACTTATCAAAAATCATTTTTTTATAATTATATATAAATAATAATATTTTTTTTAAGTCAAATAAAAAATATAAAAATCTTATTTAATAGTAAATAAGATTTTTTTTAACAAATAAATTAATAATGGATAAGTTTAAAGATTTAAACTTAAAGATTGAAAATTTACAAAAACACAAACACAAACGATTACAAATTCATGAAAATGATGACTCTTTAAATGATCAATCTTCTCGAAAAGTTAAAATTGATAAAAAAACAAGCGGAAAAGATGAAATTTTCACTAAATATATATTATCAATTATTGAAAATATAGATATTTTAATTAACAATCGTTATATTGAAAATGATGAATATCAATCGCGATTAAAAGCGATTGAAATAATTTATCATGAAATTGAAAATTATGTAAAAAATAAATATGTTATTAAAAACCATGATAAAAAAATAAATGATTTATACAATGAAATGAAAAAAGTGATTAAACATATATCTTTTAAAAATATTGAAACTATATTACATTTCTTTTATCATGATCTCTATATATCATATAATAATGATTTTTATAAATCTATCTCAAAAGAGTATACTGAATATATTCAACTTTTTAATCAATTTTTCCTTCCATTTAGTTGTGAAATCATATGTGATGAAAAAGAGATTGAAAATATGAATAAAAATTTACGTATTCAAGATAAACATTTACCTTATTATAAAATCAATCATTTTAAACAAAAAACATTAAATGAAAAGATTGAAGGATTAACGATTATATTTCCAAATAATATCAATCATCATATTGTTGTTGTAAATGGAGTATTTAAAAAAGATTCTTTTGGATTTATTAAAAATAGTAGTTTATTTAAAGAGAAGAATAAAAACATTGAAGAAGATATTGAATATATTGATGTACCAAATAATTTTAAAAAAATGTATATAAGTCAATTAAGTAGTAGAGATTTTATTTATTTAACAACACGTGAAATTACACAAATGTTAAAATCGGATTATGAAGAGTTTAATACATTACGAAACAAAAATTTATCACTTTTAGTTAAAGATTTTATGAAATCACCCATTGAAAGACAGCGAAAAATTATAACTCTCTTTTTACTTTATGATACAAATACTCAATTTTCCGCACATGTTATTTATGATCTTTTAACTACTCAAAATATTTTTATGAATGGAATGCCAATATATGATTTATTATATCAATCGTTACATTGGAAAGTTCAATGTTTATTTAAACAAACAAAAAACATAGAAGAAGAGACAAAGAAGAAATTATCAAATATTCAAATTTCAGATATACCTTATGATGTACGAATTACAAATATGAATTGTTCAGATTTTGTAAAATCGAAAGCATTTGATAAATATAAAGAGATCAATGGTTCTAAAGATAATAGTGTAAAAGCACAACAATGGTTAGATGGATTATTAAAGATTCCTTTTGGAGTATATAAAGAAGAAAAAATTATTAAATTCTTTCATGATTTTCAGAGTAAAATAGAAAATTATATTCAAGTACTTTCATTGAAAATTGTATCTTATGATGAATCTCAATTAGAAGGTAAAAATAAAAAATTATATACATTACTTTTATCCATTATTAATCATTACAAAAATAATATTAAAAATCATAGTGATAATGAATATGATCTTTTTATTGAATTATGTAAAGATTTATTAATTAAATACGTTATTTACTTACCATTACTCAATATCAATATGAAATTTGAATACAATAAAGAGAAATATTTATTATATAAAGAAGAAATAAATCAAGAAGAAAAATTATTAAAATCAATTCAAAATCAAATTCATGATGAATTTGATGATATTGATCAAGAATCATCAAATTATGAACCATCAAATTTTAATTTAGAATATCAAGATATAAATGTTCGAATTGGAAAAAAACGAAGTAAATCAGTGGATATAACAAGTGATGATATATTAAAAGGATTAAATATAAATCATTTAAGTGAACGAAATCAAAATATTATATTAAATATGATTGAAAAAGATAAATTTCCAGATGAACAATTATTAGAAAAATGTATCACCGAATTATCTCAAATTCGTAAAATGAAAAATGATTTAATGAATGAAAATCTTGTAAGTGAAAATAATTTAAATTTATTAATTGAAAAATTAAATACTCTCGAATTAACCATTATTGATGAAGATGAATATGAAATTGATGATCAAATTAAAAATGATGAAAATTCTCCTATACACCAACAAAATGATTTAAATAAAGAATTTCGCAAATTTGTCATTAAAAACTTTTACGAAATTGAATCTATTGTTCTTGAATGGATTGAATTTAAAAAGAATAAAAAAGAATATATGAAATATATTGATAAAACACTTGATAAATGTGTTCACGGACATTTAGAATCAAAACAACAAATTAAACGTTTAGTAGGTCAAATGATGAATAGTACTTCATCCAAAGGAAAACGCGGATTTTGCCTCGGATTACAAGGTCCACCCGGTGTTGGTAAAACAACTATTTGTTTAAATGGTTTATCAAAATGTTTAATCGATGAAAATGGTGAAAGTCGTCCAATCATCTTCTTACCTCTTGGTGGTAGTTCCAATGGTAGCACATTAGAAGGTCATAATTATACTTATTTAGGGTCAACATGGGGTAAAATTGCGGATGCTTTAATAGAAGCAAAATGTATGAATCCAATTATTTTTATTGATGAATTAGATAAAATCAGTAAAACAGAACATGGTCGTGAAATTGCTTCAATATTAACACATATTACAGATCAAACACAAAACAGTGAATTCTTTGATAAATATTTTGCTTCAATACCATTAGATTTATCAAAAGTTATTTTTATCTTTTCGTATAATGATCGAAATAATGTAGATAAAATTTTATTAGACCGTATTCAAGAAGTTAAAATCAAACCATTAAGTAAACAAGATAAAGTAATTATATGTAAAAATTATGTATTACCTGAAATTTATAAAAATACTGGTTTTTCAAAAGATGAAATACTATTCCCAAGTAAACTTTTATCAAATATTATTGAAAATTATACATATGAAGCAGGTGTTCGTAAATTAAGTGAACTATTAAATGATATTGTTCGTGAAATTAACTTACGACGTATTATGGGTACTGATTTTGATTATCCTATTCAAATTCATGAAGAGTTAGTTGACGAAATTTTAGATGATAAACCTAAAATGAGTTTCGACAAAATTATCAAAGTACCACTCGTCGGTGTCTCCTATGGTATGTATGCTTCAAGTGTAGGTTATGGTGGTGGTATATCAAAGATTCAAACCGTATTTATTCCATCATCAAATAAAAAAATATCGATTCAAAAGGCAACAGGTTTAGCAGGAGATATGATGAAAGAAAGTTTTGATGTATGTATGTCTGTTGCTTATAATTTAATGCCAGATGATATTAAAAAGAGTTTGAGTGAACGAGAAGATAATGGTATTCATATTCACTTTAATGACTCTTCTGTAAATAAAGATGGACCTAGTGGTGGTCAAGCAATTACATTATCATTAGTATCATTATTAACAAATACAAAAGTACGTAATAATGTCGCAATTACGGGTGAAATTAATTTATTAGGATTTTCAATGAAAATTGGAGGAGTATATTCAAAAATAAATGGATCCATTCGTGCTGGAATAAATACGTTTATAATACCTAAAGAGAATAAAGAAGATATTGTTCAAATGATACGAAGTGAAAATAGAAATATGAAAAATTTAAAAGAAACTTATTTAAATGATACTTCCGTAATACCACTTATGAAAACATCTTCATTCCTTCATTTAGATTCATCACCACTTATTCACATAAAAGATGCTGAAATTCCTGATGAAATTGAATTTGAAGATTGTTATGAATATCCCGGCGTTGAAATGATTTATTACAAACATTGTAAAGTATATTTAGTTGATAATATTTATCAAGTCTTACAAATCGCATTAGTCGATAATCATATCGAATTTAAACCACTCTTTAATTAAACTTATAAATAATATAACTTATTTGTTAACAAATTATTAATTTATTAACAAATTATAATTTAAAAAATATGAATTAGAAATCGTGATATATACAAGATTCATCTTGGAATGGATAGAATAGTGGTACCCAAGCGCGTTCAATATAATGTCCTGCTTCAGGATTTACATGATGATCTACATATGAAATTAATTCTTTATATTTTTCAATATGATTTTTATATATATCATCTTTTGAAATAGCAAACATTCCCATATATGTTACATATGGACATGTATTATTTGGGAAATGTTTTTCAAACCATACTCCATAAGGTCGAATAGGAGAAATAAGTGTATTATAATTTGTATTATTTTGTTGATTATTTTCTTGATTACCTTCAAAACTAGTTTTCCATTCATCAAGTTGAAAATGATATAAATAATCTGTTTCGTAAACACTTCCATTTAAATGAGATGCTGGAAATACACTATTATTTGTATTATTTACACGTTTAATAATTTCTAATCCACGATTTTTTTTATAATCCATAAAATAAAAAGAAGCAGGTAAAAAAATGGTTATATTTGATATATTTTCATAATTTTCAATGATATGATGTAAATAAGTATGATCACATTTTCCAACATTTGGTAATTCTATAATTTTATATTTATTTATAATTTCTGGATTTGTTATTTCATCACCTTTATTATAGATAATAATATTATAATTTTTAAATTCATCATTTAAAAGATATGATACATCTTCTTTATAACGAGCAATTACAATTGTATTTTGATGATTTTGATTATTTTCATATTTTTCAATCTTTTTTTTATAATAAAAAAGAATAAAAAATATAAAAAATATAAAAAGTAAGAAAAGAATAAAATAAAATCTATTTTTAAATATTTGTTTATATAAATTTTTCATTTATTATACTATTTACTATTTATTATTTATATAATTTCACATATTTTATATAAATAAATTATAAATTATAATAATATTTAATATTTCATTTTATGATAAAAATATATTTTTATAAAATAGTTAATATAAAATGGTTATAAACAAAAATTATTATTTATTTTTATTTATTTTATTTATATTTTTATTATTTTACATTATTTATTATTTTTATAAAAAAAATGTATCATCTATTGAATTATTTAATAATTTTGAAACAAAATTTGAAGTTGTACATATGAGTGGAAATCAAGAGCGTTTAGAAAATATTAAAAATCAAGAAAATATTGCGCAAATTCAAATCGATTTATTTGAAGCAGTCAATGGTTCAAAAATAGATATACCACAACTTCATAAAGAAGGTATTGTAAAACAACCATGGGATACACATCGTTATAATAACGCACCAAATGAAAAATTAAAAGATAAAATAATGAAAGGTGAAATTGGTTGTTATTTAAGTCATTTATATTTATTAAAAAAAATAGCAAATTCTGATTATGATGGTTGGACAATTATTTTTGAAGATGATTTAGTATTAAGTAATACTTTTAAAGATGAATTACATAAAATATTAATTGATCTTGATGAAAATGATAATGATAATGTTGATATGATTTATTTAGGTAATACAAATCAACATCATTGTAATAAAGGATTATTTAAAAATAATCTTTGCTATCCAGATACACCCTATGGAACACAAGCATATATGGTAAATAAAAGATCAGCACAAAAAATATATGAATTAATTAAATATGTTGATAATCCAATTGATGTTAATTATGATTTATTAATGAAAAGTGGTAAAATTAATGGTTTAGTAGTTGTACCAACATTAGTTCGTCAAAATTACGAAAATCAAAGTATGATTGTATAAATTTATTTTTTTTATGTTATTTATTTTTATATATTTTTATAAAATATAAAAATATATTTTAGTGTATATGGAAAAAAATGAATAAAATGATGTTATTATTATTATTTATTTTAATTCTTTTTTATCTATTTTATTATTTTTATAAAAATAATTTTATAAATGAACTATTTAATAATTTTGAAACAAAATTTGAAGTTGTACATATGAGCGGAAATGATCAGCGTTTAGAAAATATTCAAAATCAAGAAAATAGAGCGCAGATTCAAATAAATTTATTTGAAGCAGTCAATGGTTCAATATTAGATATTAAAAAATTACAAAATGATGGAATGGTAAAACAACCATGGAATACATATCGATATAATAATGCTAAAACCATAGAGGGCAAAAAAAAAGTTATTAATGGTGAAATTGGTTGTTATATGAGTCATATGAATTTATTAAAAAAAATAGCTTCTTCAGAATATGATGGTTGGACAATTATTTTTGAAGATGATTTAGTTTTAAATAATAATTTTAAAAATGAATTAAAAAATATATTAGAAAATATAAATAATCAAAATGAGAATATTGATATGATCTATTTAGGAAGTTTAAATCAAAATCATTGTAATAAAGGAGTATATAAAGATAATTTATGTTATATCGATAATCCTTGGGGAACACATGCATATATGGTAAATAAACGTTCAGCACAAAAAATATATAATTTAATACAATTTATTGATCGAGAAATTGATATTAAATATAGAGATTTAATGAATGAAAAAAAAATAAATGGTTTAGTTGTGGTTCCTACAATCGTAAATCAAAGTGAAGGAGAAAGTATTATTCAGGGGAATTAATAATAAACTATTATTTTTATAAACTATTATTTTTATAAAATTTATTTTTATATTATAGATTATCAATTATAATATAAATGAAACACATTTTTAAATTTTATATTTTTATAACATTCATTCTAATACTTTTTCTTTTTTATACAATGTATTATTCAAAAATAAATATTGAAAAATTTGAACAAAAATCAAATATATATATATTTTATCATATTTATTGTAATCATAAAACATATAATATAGTAAATGATCAAATTAATAAAATTATATTTAGTGGATTATATGATCGTGTAGATAAAATTTATGTTTTTATAACTGGAGAAGAAGATCATATTGATAAAATTAAAAATTTAATTCAAAATAGTGGTAAAAAATTTAGTATAGAAGATATTGGAATAAATGATAAAACATATGAAAGATTTACTTTATTAAAAATAAAAAATTATATAAAAGAAAATGATAAATTCTTATATTTTCATTCAAAAGGTGTTACTAATGATAACCCAAATATTATAGATTGGAGAAATTTAATGGAATATTTTTTAATACATAAATACGATCTATGTATTAAAGAATTAGATAAATATGATACAGTTGGAATTAATTATATTGATAAATTACATTATAGTGGAAACTTTTGGTGGACAAAAGGTTCATATTTTATGAAATTATCGGATACAATTGGTGATGATTATACAGCACCTGAAGATTATATTTGTACAGGAAATCCAAAAGTTGGAATATTATATTCATCTGGTTTACAATTAAAAGATGAAGATGGAAAAATAGGATATGGTCATTATAAACATTCATATCCTTATATAAAATTTATTGATAATAACTAAAAATTTTATTATTTTATTATTCTTTAATATAAACATATCGATCGACATCTTTAAAACTCTTATTTTTTTCAACAAATCCAGCATTTAATAACTTTTCTTTTATTTTATCATAATTACAAATATGAGGTTGATCAGCTTCATATATAATTTTATTTAAATCATTAAAATCATTACCCATGATCTCTAAAAATTCTTCTAAACATCCTTCACAATCCGCAACTAATACATTAAATTTTTGAGGATATAACTTTTTAAATTCTTCATATGTTAATTGATGATTATTACTTGTTTCATTTGAATCTTCTATATGTGTACTATAACCATCATACACAATTTTTTTATTTTTATTTGATATAAATTTAGGACATATTGTAAATTTACAATTATTTATATTTTTATTTTTTTCTAAAGAAGGTATTACATTATTATCTGGTTCTACAACTACATGATCATTTTTATGATCAACCATTTTATTAATTACTGTAGAAACAGATCCATATCTTCCTCCTAATTCAAGTACAATATCTTTTGATTCAATAAATTGATAAACTTGATATTGTTCATCAATTTCATAATTTTTATGGTCAATTAATTGATCATCTTCGTCATAAAATGTGTGTTTACTAATAAATTCTAAAAATTCATTATAATTATTATTTTCATATTTTTCAATATATATACTTTTGTTTTTATAAGATATATAAAATAGTATAAGTAAAAGTATTACGAAAAGAAAAAATACAAATAATTTATTTTTATTTATATCATTTACTATTTTTATATAACTCTTTTTAAAATTCATCTCTATTTATACTATTATATTCGATTTATTATAAATTCTTAATAAATAAAATATTTATTAAGAATAAAAAAAAAATGAATTAGAAAAATATAAAAAACCGGTTGATATAAAAACATATTATCTATAGTTATAATATAGGTTCAAACTATTTTTATAAAATGGAAAATCAAGAATCCGGAATTCAACTTAATCATGAAGGTCTTAAACAACTTGTTGAACAAAATTTCGATTGGGAAAATGCTACATGGGATGTTGTTGATACATTTTTCAAACAAGATAATGTATTAATTAAACATCATATTGACTCTTTTGATCATTTCCTTTCTTATCAACTTGAGAATATTATTCATGAAAAAGAGTTTCAACTCCGTATTAATGATAAATCAACATATGATGCTGAAAAAGATATGTATGGTGAGTCATATATTGTAGAATTTGGTCGTGTCGCAATTGCCAAACCTGTATTACAAGATGCTCCTCACAAGCCTATGTTTCCAAGTGAAGCTCGAATTCGTAAGTTAACATATTCAAGTAATCTTTATGTTGATATTCACCATAAAACATTAAAGACAAATACTGAAACAGGTGAAGTTCAAGAAATTCGTCATCCTGATATTCTTAAATTCTCTCTTGGTAAAATGCCAATTATGATCGGATCTAAATTCTGTATTCTTTCAGAACAATCCAATATGACCAAAGTCGAAATGGGTGAAGGTGAATATGATCTTGGTGGTTATTTTATTGTGAAAGGTTCTGAAAAAGTGATTGTAAATCACGAACGCAAATGTGAAAATCGCGCATATTGTTTCAAGAAGAAACCTGGATCTAAGGAGATTGAGGAGGTTTCGATGAAATCGATTCATCCTGATATGCCGAAAAACGTTTCATCGATTCATATTAAGATGAAAGCAAAGGAAGAGACACTTGGTGGTCATGTACTTCGTTTCCGTGTTAAGAAACTGAAAAATGATCTTCCAGTGGTTGTTATTTTCCGCGCTCTTGGTTATGAAAGTGATCGCGCAATTACTGAACTGATTACTTATGATATTGATAATGAAGCAAATCGTCCTATTATTGATCTCTTTAAAGCATCGATTGAAGAGTCAAAACCGATTCAAACACAAGAGGAAGCACTTGAATATATTTCAAAGTATATGATGGGTATTCCTACTACAAAGAGTACGAAATCAAAACTTAGATATACTTTTGAAATTCTTTGTAATGAACTCTTTCCTCATGTTGGAATGAATCCAATTAAAAAGGCGTATTATCTCGGTTATATGATTAATAAAATGTTTAAATGTCATCTTGGAATTCTTCCATATGATGATCGTGATTCGTATATGAATAAACGTATTGATACAAGTGGTGAACTTATGGCACAACTTTTCCGTGATTACTTTGGTCGTTTCTTTAAGGAACTCAAAGGAGCGTGTGAAAAGGAGATGTTACAAGGACCTGCTCATATGATGGAACTTCCTAAGAATCTTCAAAACAAACTGAAACCCAATGATATTGAGAGTGGTATTAAATTCGCACTTAGTACTGGTAACTGGGGTCTTAAATCATCTGCTCAAATGAAGAAAGGTGTAGCACAAGTACTTCAACGTGTATCTTTCCTTGGTACAATGTCGAACTTGCGTCGTGTTGTATCTGATCTTGATAAAAATGTAAAACAAACAGAACCTCGTCAACTTCACAATACACAATATGGATTAATCTGTCCTTTTGAAACTCCTGAAGGTGCTAATATTGGTATTACAAAAAATATGTCTTTAATGGCGTATATTACGGTGCCAAGTGATGCGACGGTGATTTTTAACTGTTTAGATGAACTTGGTGTAAAGACAATTGATTCATTGAAACCATATGATATTGCGTATTCAGTGAAAGTTTTTGTAAATGGAGATTGGTATGGTCAAACCTTCGATCCATATTATCTCACAACACGTCTTCGAGCAATGAGACGTAATGGAGCAATTAATATTTACACATCGATTGCTTGGCATATTCATAAAAATGAGATTCAAATTTGGAGTGATAGTGGTCGTCTTTGTCGTCCTCTTTATGTAGTCAAGAATAATAAGATTAATATAAGTGATGATATTGTAAAGGAAATGAAGGAGAAGAATCTTACTTGGAAAGATCTTCTTGCTCGTCCTATTCAAAAGAATATGAAAGAAGGACCCAAAGATTGTGCTGATTATGATGATAGCGATTCAATTCTTGAATATCTTGATGTTGAAGAAATTGACACTTGTATGGTAGCAATGACCATTCATAATCTTGAGATTAATAATCGTAATAATGACAGTTTCTATAACTATACGCATTGTGAAATTCATCCTTCCATGATGTTAGGTGTACTAACTGCCAATATTCCATATGCTGAACACAATCCTGCCCCTCGTAATATGTTCCAAGCAGCGCAATGTAAACAAGCAATGGGTATTTATACAACGGCATTTAAGAAACGTATGGATACATTGGCATATATTCTCCATTATCCTCAAAAGTCGCTAGTAAATACAATGAATAGTAAATATTTACATAGTGAAGATATTCCTGCGGGTCAAACAGCAATTGTTGCGATTGCTTGTTATATGGGTTATAATCAGGAAGATTCACTGATTTTCAATCAAAGTTCTGTAGAACGTGGTCTTTACAATTCATCGCTGTATAAAACATATATTGATGAGGAGAAGAAGAATCTTACGACGTTGGAGGAGGAGAAGTTTACAAAACCGGAAAAGTTTTATGCGAATGGTAAATTGAAGACGGAGAAGATGAGTTTTGGTTCCTATGAAAAACTGGATGCGGATGGTTTTGTAAAAGTTGGATCAAAAGTCGACGGAAATGATATTATTATTGGTAAAGTTGTTCCGATTAAAAATGCTATGGAAGGTGAACCGAAATATCGTGATGCTTCAACAGCACTTGCGGAAACGGAGTCAGGAATTGTAGATATGGTATATAAGAATCGAAATGGTGATGGATATATGTTTGCGAAGGTACGTATTAAGAGTGATCGCGATCCCGAACTTGGTGACAAATTCTCATCTCGTCACGGTCAAAAAGGTACGATTGGTATGACACTTCGTCAAGAAGATATGCCTTATACAAAGGATGGTGTTGTACCTGATATTATTATGACTCCCCATGCCTTACCTAAGCGCATGACTATCGGACAATTTATTGAGTGTATATTTGGTAAAGCGGGTTTAATTGCGGGAAGTGAGTTTGATTCTACACCATTCCGCAAAGTAGAGATTGAAAAGATTGGTTCAATTATGGAAAGTTTAGGATTTAGTGGAGCAGGAACAGAAGTGATGTATAATGGTAAGACGGGTAAACAACTCGATACAAAGATCTTTATTGGTCCAGTATTTTATCATCGTCTGAAACATTTGTCACGAGAGAAGATTCACGGACGTGCGACAGGTCCTTACCAACTGTTGGTAAGACAACCTGCCGAGGGACGTTCAAGAGGTGGTGGCTTAAGGTGAAACCTTGCCTTAAACAGGCGGCTGTGGGTGCGCGAGCATCCGAGATGAGCATCTGAAATAACAGATCACAGTGGTACCGTCTAGGTGGCTTATAAGGCGATCTATCGATAAAAAGATAAGTGCTTTATAAGTGGTACGTTGATGACAGTCAACACCTATAATCATCACAAGATGATTTAACAACCAAGTGAGGAGAAAACGGTCAACGTTCATATGAGGAGCTATACTCATATTGGAAAAAGACCGTCGGAAAGCCCTTTATCGGAAACGATATTGTGGAAACGCGACAGACTGGGTCCCTTGCCGTTCTCTAAAGTAATATTTATTACTATGAGAGCGTAATGTACAGTCGGGCTGATGTAAATATGTTACTATTAATAAGTAACTTGTGAGCATCACTACTAATATAAATTGAATATTGAAAAGATATTTGAGGAAATTTAGTAGGCTAACTTTTTTAAAAGTTAGCGGAAAGGATAAAACTTGCGCCTTACCATAATATGCTAAGGAAGTGTTTTATTAACCGGGAACGTGATTGTTTATTATCACATGGAACGAGTCAACTTCTTAAAGAACGTATGTTTAATTGTTCAGATAAATTTTATGTATGGATTGATAAGAAAACGGGTTTAGTAGCTCCAGTAAACCCAGAAAAGGGTATTTATAAGTCGTTATATAGCGATAATACTACTGATTTTTCGCGAGTGCAAATTCCATACAGTTCGCACTTGTTAATTCAAGAGCTTCGAGCATGCTGTATTCAAATGCGACTTGAAGTTTAAAAAATAAGTATTATAACTACGTGTTAAAAGTTTTTGCCTTTTTAAATTTTATAAAAAATTAAATAATTTAAAAATATATAAATTATATCAATAAAGTATTGATATAATAAATTAAATAAAAATTATAAATAAAAATATAACATATTGTAAAAACCAATACTTTTTAATTTTTCTTTCATTACTTATTTTTAAATTACATCGATTATCATCACACCAATATGCTAACAAACGCTCATCATATTGATCTTCATTTCGTGAATGTGATGTTAAATACCCTTCGTTCTCAATAAATATTTTAACTTTTTCAATTTTTTCATTTCATATAACTTCTTGTAAAAATCTCAATCTTAATAAGGAATTTGTTTAAGAAGATATATCTTTTTATTACTAATTTTGTTATTTTTATATGTTTTTCTTTGTGTTACACACCATTCTGCTAATTTCTTCTTTTTTTTATCACTTAAAGATTTTACTGGAATTAAACCATCTTCATAATAAATTTTTATTTTTTCATTTACTGTTTTCCATCCACTGTTTTTCATTTACTTCTTTAATATTCCAATACTAACCTGGAATACTTTTAAGTTTTTCTTTTTGAATGGTTGTAAGAGAAGTTCTTTTATCGGTACGCATACGACGAATCCAATTACCTAGATGTATTTGTAAAAATTGTTTTTTTATTTTTGTTTATAAATTAGTATTTTTTATAAATTAAAAAAAAAAAAGATTTTAATAAATGATATAAAAGAAATTGATATAAATAATATTATACATGATTCGTACACGTTTTCCTCCTGAACCCAATGGGTTTTTACACATTGGTCACTGTAAATCTATTTTTATTAATTTTTCTGAAAAGCATGATTGTCATTTACGATTAGATGATACAAATCCTAAAAGCGAACGTCAAGAATTCGTTAATAATATTATTTATGATTTAGAATGGTTACTTAAAAAAAAAATTGATCATAATACAATTACTTATACATCAGATTATTTTGATAAACTTTATAATTATGCCATATTACTTATTAAAAATAATAAAGCTTATGTCGATTTTACTCCAAAAGAAGAAATGCAAAGTGAACGTCATAATGGTATTGAAAATAATTATCGTAATAAAAGTATTGAATATCACCTTGAAGAGTTTGAAAATATGAAAAATGGTAAATATCAAAATGGAAATGTTGTACTTCGTCTTAAAATTGATATGAAAAATAATAATCATGTATTACGTGATCCAGTAGCATATCGTATTGAATATACACCTCATTATCGTACTCAAAATAAATGGGTTATATATCCATCTTATGATTATAGTCATTCAATTATTGATGCTTTAGAACATATTACACATTCATATTGTACAGATGAATTTTATATAAGACGTGATTTATATTATTGGGTAGTAAATACGTTAAATGAATGTTTACCAAAAGAAGATCAATT
>JACCDO011629849.1_pt1 | contig 26675 bp, 22 predicted proteins | sample 7446101 | NCBI WGS metagenome assembly JACCDO01 (sample SAMN15323440, study PRJNA562643) | freshwater metagenome | isolation source: river surface water | place: USA:Blue River Watershed | collected 2017-08-16 | reverse complement strand
TCAATTTTCAAAGGGAACTCGTCGTTCCCTTTGGAACCCATACTATATTAATTCAAGGTTTCCAATGTAAGGTTTCCAATCTATTATTTTAGTATGGGTTCCAAAGGGAACGACGAGTTCCCTTTGAAAATTGAATCCAATTCCGTTTGTCCGTTTCATTTTAAACAAAATCCAAAATAAATATAGAAAACAAACAATGGAAGAAATCTGGAAACCCGTGCCATTTAACATCGCATATGAAGTCTCGACACTCGGCAATTTTCGTAATGCCAAAACAAAGAGACAAAAGACATTCAATATCGAAGCACTCAAATCCACTCAATCCCGTGTCCGCGTCGATGTGAAAAACACCATCAAAAAAGGGTCCGGATTTTATCTACACCGCCTGATAGCAATGACGTTCATACCAAACCCACAGGAGTTATCTGGACCATTAGAAGTGAATCACATCGACGGCAATCCATACAACAACTGTGTGTCAAATCTGGAATGGATTACACGCGAAGAAAATATGCGTCATTTCCACGAAAATCGCGAAAAATACGAAAACAAGAATGTCAGACAAGTGCTCCTATGTTGCAGCAAAACCGGCGCCACAATTCAGTCATACAAGTGCATTGATGATTGCATTGCCTCATTGGGACTCGGAATCACCTACGCCACCTTGTACGCTGCCCTTAATACCAACCTGTATGAAAAACCTGCCGCAAAACCTGCGAAAAACTCTGAAAACAAGACATATGGCACCAACAAATATGTGGGAGTTTCTTACAACAAAACAAACAGGAAATTTGTGGCATTGTATAAAAACAAGTATATTGGTTGTTTCGACGTCGAATTGGACGCAGCAAAGGCGTATGACGAACATTTGCGTCAACTTGGAATATTGCCGCGCCACGTTAATTTTCCAGGATTGGGAGAATCGCAAGCAATCGTCGGCAAAAGGAAATATGACAAAGAGGGAAATAAGGAAAAAACAGGCGTTTATGAATTGACAGGACGAAACCAGCATTTGCGATTTGCCGAAGAAATTGCGAAACCGACAGAAGATGAAACAAATGCCGTGGAATGGCGCCAAATTGCCGAAGCACCCAATTACTCTGTTTCCAATACAGGGTTGGTGAAGCACACGCGTTTGGACCGCCTGCTCACCGGATACAATCGCAATGGTTATTTACAGGTTACTATAAAAAAAGATGGTGTGGGCATAGCGCGCCTAGTTCACCGCCTCGTTGCGTCTGCGTTTATTGCCAACGATGATCCGGTCAATCGCATCTATGTCGATCATATTGACACGGACCCGCGAAACAATTTGGTGTCTAATTTGCGGTGGGTTACGCCCAAGGAAAATATGAACAATGAATTGACCCGGCAAAATATTAGCGCCGGTCATATGCGCAAATCACCCAAGGTTTATCAGGTGGATATTCAAACAGGTAATATTGTGAATGTTGCTGACAACGCAAGGGAAATGTCAAACCAAACAGTTGTGAACATCAACACCATCCAGATAATTGCCAAGTATTACAAGAAGGTTGTGAAACAAGGGTTTGACACGACACTCATGACGGTTGTGCCCGGCGAACAAAAAACCTATGAAGGCAAATGGATATTCCTCTATGAAAATGAATGCAACATGCGAATACAAATAATCCAACAGTGTACCTTGAGAAATGGAGACCTCGGAAACCCAGGGAAAAACGTGGTTCAACTTGATTCTAAAACAGGTGCTGTAATTGCTACATACAGCAGTATGTATGAAGCAAGTAAAAAGTTGAACATCAACTATTCGGGGATAAGTCAGGTGTATAATTATCACAAATATGATGATGCGACGAGACCGGCGTGCTATAAATTGAAATCCACGCACGGATTTATATTCAGAGAGAAACCATAGAATCTTTGACTAATCCCTTTAGACTTTTATATAACCCTTTGCACTGTCGTCAAATTTTATCCATTCGGTGGATTTAAGTGTCGTCATGTTGATCGCGCTGTCCATTATTTTTATTTCATAATCGTTGTCAAACACGTATTTGCTGGATTCGTAACTTGTGCTAAGCAACAAAAGCACGTGTGCAGCAGTAAGAACTTCGTTGCCAACCTGGTAATATGACGGGTCCAATTTAAGAGTTAATGGTTCCGAAGTGGAAGCATTGCTAAATATAATGTTGATGAATTTGGCGCGACTTTTTTTGGGCGCCTCTATCGACAATGGCAAGGACATACCACACAGGGTATATTCGGGTGTTTTGTAAAGTTGCATTTCGCCGGGTTTTTGTTCGATTATTGGGAATGCATGTGGACTGGATTCAAAATACAGGTGTTTTTTATTGGTTGTCAAATCATAGTAAAAAAACCGGGCAAAATAGGTGTCCTCTATCGGCATCGTCATGATGGCAGACTTTCGAACAAATAATTGTTTGCGTTCCATGAAATCAATGATTAACACAGAATAATAATTGTACATCCAAAACGCCTTAAACGCCTGGTCGGGATATTTTTTTACCAAGGTTTCACTGGCGCATTTGAGATTGTCAAAAACATGGGTCGATAATATTTTGAAGGAACACCAAATTTGAAAAAGGATTGGGACAACGGTTTCAAACATTGGACGATAGAGGTTTTATATAAAATGAAGATTATTTCTATATCCTTTAAGGGGAACCAAGGTTCCCCTTGGACCCCTCCTTTTCATTTGGGGGAAATTATTATGCAATTGTGTCTTTGGACCCCTCCTTTTCATTTGGGGGAAATAGTTGTATCTTCCCATTTATTTGGCATATTTGACATTGGGATATTTGTCAGACACATCATTCCATCTATGTATGTCCTTCACTTCCACCGTGCGCAATTCCGGCACCCATTTTTTGATATATTCAGCATTGGGGTCGCATTTCTTCGCCTGCAACCACGGACTAAAGGTGCGAAATGGCGGTTGCGTGTCTAAATGTATCTTTGCACCGTCAGCAAGTTTCAGTTCCGCAGCACTCGCAATCCACCGCCAATTGCCATTGTTGCTCGCCACATCGTAATCCACCAACTGCTGTGCGAAATAACGCTCGCCCATGCGCCAATCGACACCCATCGTTTTTGCCAAATATGACGCCGCAATGAGTCGCCCCCGATTGTGCATATATCCCGTCTGATTCAGTTCGCGCATGCACGCATCCACAATCGGCACACCTGTTTCACCATCTTTCCACGCCTTAAACATGGCATCTTTTTTGAGTGAATTTCCTTGGTCGTTGGACCAAGAATACTGGGTTAGCATTTCGGGGAATACAAACAGGGTGTGTGCGTAGTATTCGCGCCAAATGAGTTGTCGAAACAATTCTTTGATGTTTCTGAATGCTTCTGCAACCTCGCCGATAGAGACACAACCAAATTTGATGTATGCCGACATTCGACTTGTAGGAAGAATCAATTGGTCCCTTGTGTCATGGTATTTGCGCTGATTTTTCCGCGCGTCTGCCAAGGCATCGAGTGCATATCGTCTGCCGCCATGACACGACACATTGGGGTTCATAGAGGCGTATCGAATATAAACATCGGTCAAATGTATCAAACCAAGTCCAGTAGTTGACGCCAGTTTCGATAGAGATTTGGGGTTAAAATTAACGGATTTTCGCATTTTGTTGACATTTTGCATTGCCTTCCCGTAAAAGGGTGTGAATTTCCTGTAATAATCGTCGTATGAAACCTGATCTTTGCCAAAGGCAATCTCTCTAAATCCAGTTTTGGTCAAGGTGCCAGGCGGAAACAGGTAATAATCGTCAAACAGGTGGCATTGGACGTCTAATTTGGCGCACATGTCCGCAATTTCTCTATCGCGCTTTATAGCGTAAGGAGTGTAATCGCGGTTGAATCCGATGTGTCGCGCGCCGGTTTTTTTAAGGAGGGATTGGATTACATCGACGTTTTCCCCCATAAAACAATAGAGACCTGATTTATGAATGCTAAGATTTCCTGCTAAATCATCGAGAGACTCTATCATGAACTGGATGGCGTTTCTAGAACGGAACTTGTTTTTTTCGGTCACTTGCTCGGGGGTGAATATGAAGATGGGGATGATTCGTTTGCATATTTGGGACATCTCGTGGAGACCGATGTTGTCTTGGATGCGCAGATCACGCCGAAATATAAAAATGCCAGTATTGGGGTCGGATGTCATTGTTATAGTATACAATAAGGAAACCCTATATTAAGATTTGTCTACACAATAAAATCACCATTGCATAAATAGTGATTTTACATTTTATTTATTGTCTTGTTTTGCCTTTTCAGTTCTTTTTGTAAAGTGGTTTTCACATCAAATAACTAATAAGGGAAAGGTCCAAGGAAAACCGTAGGTTTGCCTTTGTTAGATGTCGAGCGAAACAATATTCTTATTCGACCCCTTGCGCGCCTTGCCCGACCGTGGCATAGTGGCATCCTGCAAATCCTTCAACGACGACACACTCATCACCGAATCCTCGTCCCGTCTTTGATTCAAATCAACCGTCTTGGTCTTCAATCCAGACAAAATGCTATTGACATTGGTGTTTCGCGGTCCGCTCATCTCAGGTCGAAGACCGTTCGCAGGCGCCTGATTGTTCTTAATATCAACCCCCGACTCTCTAAACATGGTACCTCGACTCATATTCAAATCCGGTCTGGAAAACTGGTTTGTATTTCCGCCCATATCTTTCTTTGGGTCTACGGCAGCAGGAGGCGGTCCCATGCCCTTACTATTCGGTTCGGGGTTCACCAAATTGTTGGCAAACGCAAACCCAGGACTCTGCTGCGACATCGAACTTACAGTGGCGTTCGAAAACATCTTCATCAGTTCCGGACTCTGGCGAATAACATCGTTGAATCCTGGTGTGGCACTCGACAACGCCTTGTTAGTGAAACTCGTCACTGCAGCACTGAATCCCAGACGCATCACCAAAGTCAACTCGGGCGACATCTCACCACCCTTATACTTGTCATACAGTTTTCCAAAAACCTCGTCATAACTGTCCATGTCGTCATTTACTGCCTCACCCCATCCATCCAAATTGATATCAAAAGGGTTGAATGCCGCGTTAGCGTATTCCAGTGTGTTGACTGCCGTCATAAACCACCAACTATATAACTTCTTCGCCTCCTTCTTCTTCTTATCCTCGAGCGCCGTCTCATATTCGTCCTCTACTTCTTCGTAGGGCATATCCTGCGAAAAATGACTGCTGCCACTGATGATGCCCTTGTCACGCCACTCTTCCAATCTGCTAATCATCATCTTCTTCTTTCTGAACTTTTCTCTATCGGTCATTCTGGAATTCACGGTCTGCGATGCACTGGAAGGCACATCCGAAAATTTCATAAACCCATCCCAACTCTTGGTGACACCCTCACCGCCCTCCTTGGTTGCTTTTCCTAAATTGGATGCTGCTGCTGAAACCGGTTCTGTTCCTTTATCAGATCCAAAACCAAATAGGTTGGAAATACCAGACATGAGTTTGGAATCGTTGTTTTTGGGAGCAGAAGGAGTAGAAGACCCCGCCAAATCATTTAATTCATTCTCTAAACTTTCTAAATCTCCTAAATTGATGGACCCTCCGCCACCACCACCTCCGCTGCTAACCTTTTTAGTATTCATCAACAATTCGATTCCACTTCCAAAATTACTATTAGAATTGTCCACATCCGAAATGTCAAGAGAGGTGTGCTCTAAGTTGTCAATGTTAAGGTTGAACTCGTCCATAATATTATATTCAAACAACCTTTATTTCTAAGTCCTCCGAATAAGTAATTAGTTTTTCCCTTTTCAAATAATAAATTCCCTGTAAAAAACAATCGGCAAGGTCGTCCTTTTTATTGGATGTTTCAAGGACCTGTTGGCACGTTCTGAGACCCTCATTTTTGGTCATAAAATCCCGGCAAAAAGCAATGCCATCCCGTTTGTGGTCTTTATAGGTTGTTTTTTCTTCAGAAACCTTAGATCCTTTATAGTCCTTCAATTTGCCCGATGACGAAATGAATTCTATTTTCGGAACCAAAGAAATATCCGGTTTCATGATGAAATACTGCGCCAACATACCCTGTATGGTATTCATGCGCCCCGCAATGGGTGATATTTGGTTTTCCAAAATGACGATGTCAACTTTTATTCCTTCTAAGGGTCCTTCAAACCCGTCAGTCCTTTGGACTTTCAATACTTCATCCATTTGCGTCCGAATTTGTTTACCAATTTCCACCAAATGAACATGATTCGCATTCTGTTTGACAACCTTAATGGGAACCAAAGTTCGCTCCTTAATTGCTGCTTCTGCTTTGGCGCAAATGTCAGGTTTTTTATCGGAATCGGCAAAGGCAATGAAATGGGTCTTACAGAATGTCTTTAGGTCATCCAACTTTAAGGATTTAATGGTTGACATGGACATTTCTTTACAGGGTATGATTTTACCATTGCAAGTTCCTTGGTTCTTCGCGTGAACAGTGCAATAAACAGACGCACCGGTGGAGTCAGTGTATGCGCCCTTTTTGCCACACACGGTTTCGGGTGCCTTTTTCTTCCCTGCTTTCATACAGGTGCAATTCGATTGCGCTTGTTTTGCAGAATTGTCAGTTTGAATGAGATTGACAATATTCCACTTTAGGACGGACGTTTTCTCACCCACTACAAAAATGCAGTAAGCAAGATTTTTGATGCCAATATCAAAACTGATGACGGTTTTTGACATTTCTCTATCGTGGCAATAGATAAATGTTTGTAGATAGTTTGCGCGAGAGTTAATAATATGTCTCAATAATATAGTTATAATATTATGAGTCAATTTACAAGTGCAGCAGGAGGTGGTGGGAGAACTCCGCCATCTGATGATGAATTATCTTCTCTAGGATTTTCACAACCCTATTTTGATGAAGAAGGCAACCCAAATCCAGAATACACAGGACCTAGCACCCCTGTTTTTGTGTTTGGAGACAATGACAGCGTCACGCTCACACCAAGTCAACAAGTTATATCTGGAAAAGTGTCTCTAGGTCAATTCGTAGTAGATTCGGTCGCATCACCATTTGCCACACATACGAATGCGTCAATTGCGTCATTGCAACATAAAACACAAGACATAATTGATAATGCTAGCAATGAAGATGACATTGCCACAGAATTATCCACTGGATTCACAAAAACTGTCAAAGAAGGAAGTCCAATAAAGATTGCGATAGACCACGCTGCCGAACAATACAAAACCGAAATCTCTGTAATTGCCAGCAACACGATTGACGTTCCATCTCTATCGCAAGACACCACAAAAACGCAACAATCGGATTCAACCAAAAGTGCATTGACCGTTTTGAGTGAATTGGTGACGCCAAAAGTAATCACACAACTTGTGACAACCGTTTTAACTAAAAAAAAAGTGGCGCCGGAAGGAGTCGATTTGACAGTCACAAAATGTTTTTATAAATCGGATGACGTCGAAGAAATACTCAAACAGAATAACCGATTCGGAATATTGAAATTTTCCAGCGCCAATGGAATTCCTATAAGTGGACAAATTAGAAACAACCGCACAGGTGAAACAATAGAGATGGTGCGACAAGAAGAAAAAATATATTATTCAATAAAAGAGTTGGAGTGGTTATTGGAGCAAGACCCCAGTGGAGTAACAACCAAAGGCACCACTCGGCAATTGCGATTTGATGCATTATTGCATTGTCTCCACCATCCATTGGCGATTCAGTCGTTTGAAATAATGTACAATATGCTGTGTGTATCAGCAGAGAACGCCCACATTAAAGTGTGCGCCGTCGGAGGAAATGTGTTGCGCGTCTTTTTTTTATCACTGCGATGGACGCGAAATGTTTTCAATGGAATACAAAACGAGGCGCCAGACGACACATGCCCTATATTTAATGGGTGGACCGAAGACAATATACGCATTCTTGGACAATTTGCTGCCACAGTACCAGAATTGGATTTTTTGTGTAATAAATCAAGCGACACTGATTTGACTTTGTTGAAATACGCTTCCGGAACAGAAAAACAAACCATGGAACATGCGCTGAATTTGTTGTGTATCCCCGAAGAATTGCAGGTTTCCAAATATGTTGAATTGACGGGCGAGCAACCGACAATGATTGCATTGAAGTGTGAAGGACCAACTGAATTCCCATTAATACGATTGAAAACACCCATTTTTGAAAACGGTGCGCATTATGAAAACATGTGTGGAAGCATTCAAGACGCAGCAGAAACAATGAAATGGGCAAATTATTATTTTCACGAAATAAAGTGGTTCGCCCAAATGATACCCGATGACCCAGTTGAAGCATTAGACCACTTGTTTGAAAAAAAACGGGCAACATACCCGGCATTAGTTGAAATTTACCCAGAAATTCGCAAATTGTATTGCACTTTGCAGGAGGTTAAGAAACACAATGCTGCGCTTACGTCACTTAATTCGGATGTAATATCACAAGGCAGTTTTAACCATCTCTTGCTATTTACAACAACATGTTGTCAAATATTTTTTGACGCGATTAATCCCAAACTCACAAAAAAGGATGATTTACAAAATATTCAACAAATTGTTCAAAAAATTACACCACCCGCGTCACGCGCAATGTTTTCTATACTGGAAAATCCAATCACACAACCCTTCATATATAGAGTATTGAAAGTATTGAACAACATGGATAAGACAAATTATTTGTTATCACCCGAATTTTTAGAAAAATATAAAACAAATGTGCATATTTTGACTGATGCTACTGGTGTTCCAATGCCGGTAAAATCAACATGCATTGCTGTAAGCAGCATTGTTTTGGGAGTGTCCGAAATACATAAAAAATGTTCTGCTGAAATTAGACATTTGTTTTCCGAATTAAACCCAGCAGACCCATTTAATAGAAATCTGAACATCACGATAAACTGTCTCAAATTTATGGAATCAAACCGTTCGATTGAAGACATAAAAGATGCAGGTGAACAACCGATTGTGGCAGTTGAGCAACAGAAAGAGACCAAATCGCACGCACAAAAATCAAAAACCCTGAAACCCGAAAGAAAAAAAGAGAAAACGGTTGCCGAAATGATATCAATTATAAAAGAATACAACAAAGGCAAATTGAAAAAAGACCAGATTGCTGGTTTTTCGACAATGACAAAAATTCAACTTATTCGAGAAATGGTAAAACACGGATTAATAAAACAGGGCGGGGGCGCAAAAACCCACAAACACCGTAAAACCCGTAAACGCGGAATGCGAAAAACCAGAAAAGATGCTATTTAGCAACCATTTTCCAAAATAAAAAGGAGGGGTCTAAGGGGAACCATTTTCCAAAATAAAAAGGAGGGGTCTAAGGGGAACCTTTGTTCCCCTTATATATATTCCGAACATGTTAATACCAATTGTTGCCAAACTTGCGTCGGAGTCTTTACTTAGTCTCTACCCAATATTCGTGAAGAAAATCGGCATCTCTATGACACTCCAAATGTGGACGCGCACAATTGCGTATGTTCTGATTGCAGCAATCTTCGTGGACTGGTCTTTTCTAAAATCGGCAATCTTGTCATTCGATTCTCTATTGCTCGCAATTGTAAATCTAACTCACATCTTTTTTTCATACGAAGGATTTAGACATTTGGATTCGGGGGTTTCCTTCGCCATTTTCAACACATACCCCATCATGATTTTAATTCTCGCGAGTTCCTTCGGAACCTTATCACACATAACAAAGTCAGACTACAGTAAGTATTTACTCATGTTGGCAGGTTTAGCGTTCTTTGTCTATGGAAATTTCACAGATAAGAAAGAAGAAGACAATGCAAAAAAGGTTGCAACGGAGTCTTTTTCTGGAAAGGACGATGGAAAAGTAGAAAACCCCCATTTCCTCTATGGTCTCGCAATGATTTTGCTCGCGGCATTCACCGAGGCGCTCATCTATTTCCTCGTGCGCCGGGTTAAAACAGAGAATCATTGGAACCACGTGTTTATCTCCTATTTCTTGGGCGCCATTGCAATGTCTGCGTACGTGTTTTATGTGGATGGATTTAGTGTTTCGAAAGTTGCGGAAACTCTTAACCAGAGTAGGGTTGGAATCGCCACGGCACTTAATGGATTCATCGGGTCGGTCGGATATTTCCTGCGTTTCTACGCCTCTTACAATTTAGAGGCAAGTGTGTTTGCCATTTTGTCCTATTTTGGCATAATTATGTCCTACGTGTATGGCATTGCCTTTAACAACGAATCATTGACTTTACTTAAAGTGTTGGGCACTTTGTGCGTGATACTCTCCATTAAGGGAACCTAGGTTCCCTTATGATCCCTCCTTTAAGGGGAACCCAGGTTCCCCTTGGACCCCTCCATTAAAGGAAGGATCCAAAGGAAACCTTGGTTTCCTTTCCTTATTTTAGTTCTTTTAATACCCGTAACCCACTATTGTACGCCGCGTGCAAAGACCCAAAATAAACAGGGTCCGTGTATTCGCCAGCGAAAAAGATGCGGTCCTCTATCGGATTATACAAATCATGATTGATATGTATATTCTCCTCTGTGTGAAACGAATACGCACCTTGACTGAAGATGTCCTCTTCCCAACGTGATACGTGTCAAGAGATAGGGTCGGGCATCCATGGATACATGCCGCGTAAATGCTCTAATACAGCATCCGCAATGAACTCGTCCGATTTACCGGTCAATTGCCAACCCAAATTTGCGGGGCAAACTGCTTCCAATATTGGCGCGCCTTTCAAACAGGCGTAATTGTTCCATAATATGTGGGGAATAACACCACAGGAGTTACACCCAAAACCATCATTCTTAGACTCGCACACACCAGAGTTATATCCATCATTTGTGAGAATCATTGCTGCGTCGGTGTCCCAAAACACACGGTCAAATTCGACCTGCACTTTTTTGTAAGACCCCATTTTCACTTTTGACAAGGCACATTTCCTCGACGCCGATAGAGGCGGCACAAAATTGATATTTTGGAGCGGTCCTGGAGGAGTAGTAATTACCAATTTTTCACACAGATAAGTTTCACCCCTTGCCGTCACAATTTGAATTTTTCCGTCATCCCTATCATACAGGATGTCTGTTACCACTTGTTCGAATAAAATTCGGTCATCCAAATTCAGTTTCGACCCTTCGACGATAGAGGTTATTAAAGATTTTGTCCCCTTTTTGAATAAACAATGGGACCCTGCATAATCACCAAACAGAGAGTCATCGCACTCTATGTTTCGTAAAAAAGAGGGTGGCATATGAGACACACTGGTGCCGCACCACACTTCGAGTAAATACAAGAAGGTTTGCACATTAGTTGTGATGTTTTTATCACACTCAAGTTTCACAATCGCCTCTGCAATGGTTTCGCAATCCATTTCCGCGATTTCCTTAGAAACGCGATTCCAATCGCGAATCATTTGTTGTCGGTCTTCGTCAGAAACACCTTGATATAAGATTTGCGCATTTCCTGTATGAATCCACGGATTACTTTGTGAAACAGGTATCATTTCGTCGTAATTCAAATAATGGTTAAGAGGATTGTTGGTGGACCCATGAATCCACGCGGCACCCATATCGAGTGTATATGAACCGTGTTCGCGAGACCAGACTCTGCCGCCGATGCGGTCGCGCGCTTCAAGCACTAAAAAATCGCATTCTAAAGATGCGGCAACTGTTAAACCGGAGACCCCGGCACCCACAATGATTAAGGGAACCCTCCTTTTTCCTTTCCATTTTTCACATATTGTGTGATTTGAACTTTCACAATTCATACAGATATTGGTAGTATATATTTATCCGTATGAATTTTTCTATACATTTTTTCATCTATTCATCTATTTTATTTTGCCAAAAAGTTTCTTGTAATCACTCGCACCAATATTTCTATTTATGATAATAGTGTTCTTTTGTTCCTCTGTGTAATATCCATTGTGTAATTTTGCCACAAAATGTTCCGGATCCAGGGTTTCAACAATCATGTTATTAACCATCATCTTGTCGTGATTATCCAACAGAACATTATATAAATATTCACCATTGTACTTTTTATTGTAAACGCCATCGACTTTTCCAATCAAATCTTTTGCGCTTATCATTTGGTTTTTGTAAAACAATGTGTGATTTCTGCTAATATGTGTTTTTTGCGAAGGCACATTAGGACCCAACGCATCTTTTTCAATGCACACAATTTTATCTTCAACTGTCACTGTTTTTGTGATGGCAACAATTTTTTTGTGTCTTATTGTGTGTGAATTCACATCAATCTTATCAATTGCAATGTCGCCTTGGTCTGTTTTAACAGGTGTTCCGGCAAGAAAACAAATTGATGCTGGCAAATCTGGCATCGGTTGTCCCGACAATGTGGTAATTGCCAATGTTGCTGAACCCCAGGTCCCCGAATTTGGTGTTTTGTATAGTGTTAGTGTTGGTGCTGGACCATATATGTCAAAAACATTGTCGGGTGCGCCAAACACAGTTTGTAATGCGGTTGAAGTGAAATTGAATCCAAATCCAGAAATTGGAAAAGTATTATCTGCTCCATTATAACCAGTTGAAGAATTTTTAGGTGCTAAAACATCAGTATAGTACCCAGCAGTCAGTGGTAGGTCCTTGTCATAAAAGTTGGTGATTGCGTTTGTACCAGTTCCAACAACCTTTAAATATCCGGTGAATCTCAAAACACTTTGATAAGTCACTGTTATTTGATGCCACGTCGTTGCCATTTATATAAAATATATTAACATAATATTTTATAAAATTTTATAAAAATTGTGAGTTGTCATTTTGAAAAAAAACAAAAGGAGGGGTTGACTCGCACAGAGCATCTTCGATGCTCCACACGTAACCAAGGTTTTCTTTGAAGGAGGGGTCCTGGGGAACCATGGGTTCCCCAGTTAGATGTCTATGTTGTCATCGAAATTATCATCTTCACCTCCACCATAGGTAGACCCCGACTCCGAGTTGGTAGCACTGCTAAATGCTGCCGCGTTCAAGTTCGATTCGTCGCGCTCATATTTAATTCGCGCCCCCAACCACGCGCCATTCTTCTCAAACTTACCAAACTTCTTGTCCATGTAAGCGTGCACCTCCTTCGGATTCGGCGCCCCCTTTCCATAGGTGTTCATATACCAAATCGTGAACTCGCTGTTCAACTCCTGTTTCTTAATCTTGCCCCCGGCAACCGTCGCAATCTTGTCGCGAATAAACTCCGCAATGAAATCTTGACTCTCCTGGTACGCCTTAGACGCTGCTGTAACAATCGAGCACTCACTAACCGCGCCGCCAGTCTTGAACGCGATTTTAGCAAGCATCGCCATAAACACATACTTCCACTGTGGGAATTTATCCACAATCGACGGGTCAACCAGATACTGAAACGGTTTCTCCGGGTCATCCTTCACCGGCGTCTCCGTGAATAGCGCCTCGAAAGGCACCTCGCGCACTCTGCGCCAAGTTCCGAAATCCTGTGTTTTAATCTCCATTCGCACGTTACTGCAACACACCAACTTGAACTGCGGATAGAATTCAATCGGTTTCGCAATGTAAGGCGCACGACACTGAATTGGGTCTAAACCACTGGTTAACTGTTTGAGCGGACCCTCCAGAATAACGTCCTTCTTGGACGGTTCCATAATCACAGCATATCGCACTCCCTTCAACACGACCAACTCGGCAGAAGTGCCGCCGATTTTCTGTCGGTCCTGCGTAATTGCCGACAGAGGCACAATACCCTTGTATTCACCCAAGATTTCATCCAACAGTGTGGTTAAGACTGACTTGCCGTTGCGTCCCTCGCCGATATACATGTGAAACGTCTGTTTGTCGTGGGTTCCCAACAAAACCGACGCCAAATGCTCCCACATATATTTGCGCAACTCCTCGCGAGGAAACAGTTTCTCCATAAAGTCATTAATCTCGCCGATGATTTTTGCGTCGCGCACATCGTTCAATGGAATGTAATCGATGTTGGTGGTCTTGGAGACATAATCTTCAGGATATCCACGTCGAAACACTTTCTCCTTGAAATCAATTACACCATTGTTGAAACACAGTAAATAAGGATTCGTGTCCAGTTTCTCAATGAGCGACTGGTCCCAGAAGAGTTCCTTCGCCTCCTTCATAATATGGTCCTTGTCGGAGGCGTCGCCCAGACGATTGATAATCTCGCAAATGCGCCCCTGACGCTTCTTAAATCGCTTAATGCGCGGGTCTGCCTCGTCCTGGTCCATAATCTGGTCAATAATGGCGTCCAAATCCTTACTCTTCTTCCTGTAAATCTTGCGCAAATCGTCCGACATCGACTTTCGCAAAGTAGTGCCCGAGTCGTTCTCAATCCATCGGTGATTCATAAACCTGTACCAAATATTCTGTTTGATATTCACACACACGTATTGTTCGGAATACAACTGTTTCAGCGCGCATGCAATATCATGGTCGCTCGTGTCCTTGCGCATACTCTTCGAGTCGCCCAAATCGAAATCATTGCCGTCAATCGACTTCTCTATAAAATAATCCACACTGTTATCCTGGACGTCCTTGAATTTTGCCGGTGCATCCTGTTTCGACCAATGCATAATCGAGCGGCGTGTCAAACATGTGTCGCTCTTACTGTCGAATCGTTGCCAGCGGTCATACATGTCGGGAATGTCGCGGAAACTGAATTTCTTACTCTGTGCGCTGAACGCCACCCACACAACAAACATCATTGACGGGCACGTGTTGGACAGCGCCCAACCGACGCGAATCCACTTGTCGTAACTACCGTCGCCGTAATACGACTCCGGCAAAGTCATCGTGTATTTGTAGGTTTCCAACAGTTCGTAGTCGCGCATCTCCAATTGCGCCAACGTTTGCGACAACACGGCATCCAAGTCATCGCGGTTCTTGATATTGAGAATGGCGTCAACCGGCACAAATCCGGCGTAAGGAACCGGCGCCGCGTGAGCAGCGTGTGCGGTCATAGTCTTTTTTGCAGCACCTCCGCTAGCAGTGCTAGCAGACGCGATTCCCGAGTTCTCCTGATACTTTCTTAGAAATTCACTAGTCATAAAATATTTTTGTCCCTTGTCGGTTCTTACCGATATTTCTTCAATTTTCTCGCGCATGTCAAAGTATTCAGACATCGACACCGGACACGTACTCAACTCCCCATCGGCAGGGTCGAATATGTTTTTGTGAACACCCGTCAAGCGATACGCCTGGTGTCCCGGTTTGCAACTTCCATACAGTTGCCAATTGGCGTGTCCGGCGCTAATCGACGCGTCGAATACCTTGTCCCAATCATTCGTAATTGGCATCTTCGCCCACAATTCATCCTGTTTAATCTTCTCTATCACTGCCTCGCGCAACATCTGTTGCGTGCCTCGGTCTGCATTAATTCCAATTATCATGTGAATGCCGTCCTTCACGAATTCCACCAATCCTGTATCGGCATTTTTCACAGGATTTATGTCGGGTTTTTCCATCACATAAATGTAGAAGGGATTCTCGTCGAAACGATACATCTTCTCCAGTTCGCCTAAATAAATGGTCATGAGGGACATGATGTGGTCGCTGGTGTGGATGCGTTTTTTCACACTCGGTGCAAAGCGCAAATCCAGGTCGACCGCGATGGGTCCCGTTTCCATTTGTTTCTCCGTCAAATATTCCTCGTTTCCTTTCACAAAGACGTGTTCGTAATATAGTTTCATAAATGTGCTGCGTTCATTGTCTGGAATATGATACTTTCCGCCATAAATGACTTCGTCCTGATTATTCGATGCCCTACCAATGCGCGTGTGAGTAATGGGTGCTTGAGAATCGGTGCCAACACGGTGTGAGCGCATAAAATCGTTGAAGGACATTTTAGAAGGAGGATGTATAGTATCTGTCAATATTTCTAAACAGTTTTGTTTATTTTTAATTGCGTGCATTCAATTTTCAAAATTATTATGTTTTGCTTGCTGGTGGAATGAAGAGAGACCAAATCAATTTTCACCCGTTCTGGGTTTTATAATAAATATATTGCGTTAATGTATAATTAAGGAAAATGGCGACGGAACCAACGCAAGATGATAGGACTAAATATGAAAATGCATTCTCAAAAATACCTAGAATAATTAAAGCAAGTAACATTTTGTGTGAAAGTGATTTTGAGGGAACTGGTATTGATTATAAGGATTTCGAAACTAAATTGAATGACTTAAAGAACTCATTTGAAAACAAATTCAAAATAATAAAATACGATGCCTCTTTATTTGAAATATTAAATAACAAAGCATTGCCAATTTCAACAATTATTTCTACCAACGACAAATTAAATGCCAAGGTCTGCACCGAATTTGGAATTCTTGGAAATAACTGTCTAGAAAGCATGGGGGTTGCCAAAACTAAAAATCCAACAGTTTCGTGCGAATTACCTGCTGCTGTTGGAGGCAAAAAACGCCAAAGCAAACGCCAACAAAAAACGGGAAAAAAACACAGACGCCAAAGTCGCAAAAGTCGCAAACACAGACGTTAATTTAACCAAATCTTTTCGCCCATTTCTGACTCCAATTGGTCGGGGTCTTTTGTAATGGTCATCTTGCCTTTTCCAACATCGTTGCTGGTCCACTTGTATTTGCCGTCCTTCAATATGGCAGTTTGCACTTCGATAATGAAAGACGACGCCACCTCTTCACAATCATACCATCCATCTACAACCAGTTTAGCACTATTTGTTCCATCTTCGTATCTGCACGAATATGTGATATATTGAATTTTCCCGTATGTCGAGAACTCGTTCACCAACGAGTCCAAATTGTAAAACGCGGGCAAATTGTTGACGATGAAATTCATCTTTTCATAATAGAATGACGAATCGTTTTCCGTGTCAAACAATGGGTAAAACTTGGTCTCCAGTTTGTTGCCAGTTTGTGTATCGCCAGTTGTCTGCTGTTTGTCGCCAAACAAACCATTGGCAATATTGGTATTATGTTTGCGCTCGGCAGAACGCGCACTCTTATATTCATCCATCCTCTCATCTCGACGCATAATATCGAGTTCACTGTTGGCGTAACTCTTCTCGCGTGAGAAGGTTGATTTCTTTCCGTACTTGCTCTTTTGACTAGACATTTTTGTTGTATGCTTTTTGAAAAGGGGACGCACGCCCGAATCAATTTTTTTGTGACGATATATTAATACAGAATGAACATTAAGAGATTGATACATACGCCCATGGGACAGGTCATGTTGTCAATGATATTGGGTCTCGGTCTTGCCTCGATGTTTAGACATGTGTGCCACGGTAAGAATTGCATCACATTCAACGGTCCTGTAATTAGCGAGATTGACGGCAAAATCTACAAATTCGGCGAGACGTGTTATCAATACAAGACAAAACACGTAAAGTGCGACGCCAAAAAAAGGGTTATCAATATCAAGGATGTTTCAAAAGATGAAATATTTTAGGCGGAAAAATTTATACTATTATACATTGGTCAATAGTATAAATGGACAATAGGCGAAATGACATTACACGTATATCGGAGTTGCCGGAAAATGGACCAGGAAGTTCCCATGGAACAGGAGGAAACCCAGGATTTGGAACAGGAACTGAACAATATCAACCCCTCAACATTCATCAGAACCCCTACGGAATTCCGGAACCAACTGACCGACATTTGCCCTCCATCAATGTAAAGGAATCATCGCGGTCTGCCGGCGGCGGGTCTGAAGGATTCCGGGGTGAAGGGTTTCCGGCGCAGTCTCCGCCAACGATGAACCGCGGCGGGCACCAGGAATATGCGGACCACATGATGGACGAGCAAATCGTGGCGAACCATATTCCCAAACCGAAATTGACGACCGATTATTTGCGTGATTATGAAGACAAATTGACCAAATTGTCTGCCGAGCATCAAAAAGCAAAACACCAGGAATCCCTCATAACATCCGTGTATGATGAGATGCAAATACCTATTTTAATCGGTTTGATGTTTTTCATGTTTCAAATGCCCATAGTAAATTCGTTGATGTATAAATACTTGTCGTTTATGAAATTGTACAATGAAGACGGAAATCTCAATCTCTATGGATTGGTTTTCAAAAGCACCCTGTTTGGATTTTTCTATTTTGCGTTTATCCGAATAACTACCTATTTAGCATAAAAAATACCTACACGGTTTGAAAGAAAAATACCTACATCGTTCGGTATTTTTTACAAACACATGAAATGTGAGAAAAATACCCTAGGCAGGGGTGGCATTTTTCCGGGGGGACAATTCACAGGAAATTTAATTCGCTGGAGGCACCGACAAGACATCGTACACTTGGTTCTCGAGGTCGCGTATGACACGGCGACTGTAGGTCTCAACGTCGGCAGCGTTTGCATGGTGAGGCAAGATGTAGAGGGCAACGATTTGTTCATAGGTGATTCCGCGAGCAATCAACCTTTGACTAATCTCGGCAATGGTGGGATTCGTGTTTTCGTCATTGCCGTATCGGACAAAATCTTCATCGTCGTCGGAGGAACCGGTGGATTCGTCGTCAGTGTCGTCTTCTTCGATTTCTTCGCCCTCGGCGCGCATCATTAACCAGCGGGCACCTCTGAGTGCAAAGTCTTCGTCTTCATCATCATTGTCCTCGTTGTAGTCATCATCATCGTCGTCTTCGTCGTCGGTGGGAACCGATGCAAGTTCATTGCGACACATGGGGCAACTGAACCCATTGTGCGCGGCATTTTGTAAGAAACAGTTGGAATGGAAGCAATGTTTGCATTCGGTCTTGATGACGTTCATGCTGATGTCGACGGCGTCGAGGCAAATAGCGCAGCAGATTTCTTCAGTGGCGGTGGCGGTGGCAGACATTCCTTTGTTAGAATTAATAGTTTTACAGTGTGTTAATGAGTTTTTATTTTATGCTTTTTGACAGAGGGAGAAAAAAAGGAATCAATTTTCAAAGGCGAGGGCGCAGACGCCCTCGGCTCCGTCTAGCGTCGCTTCGCCGACGCCAAAGGAAACTCACCTATGCCATTTAGATACTAATAACCTTTTTAATGCGTTGGCGAAGCGACGCTAGACGGAGCCGAGGGCGTCTGCGCCCTCGCCTTTGAAAATTGATTTCCACTTCTGAATTGTGATTGTTTTACAAAACATAAACAAACACAATTACAATTACAATGAAATCAATCAACACTGGAGCACCTCACTTTCGTTCAATTGCCAAGCAACATCGGCACGCCAACTACACCCTCGACAAGGTAATCAATGAGGCAGTTGACAATATTGTCAAAAAGGCAACCGAAATCCATATAACCACCATCATCGACGACATGGGCAGATTACAAGAATTGAAAATATCGGATAACTACATCGATGGATTCGAAAACATCGACCGCGAAGGAACTGCATGTCCTCTCAATATGGGTCATGTGAGAGACGGTCATGACTGCGACGACGAAACTTCCGAATTTGGTGTCGGACTAAAAGCAGGAGCACTAAATGCAGGAAACAAATTGGAGGTAATAACACGAATCAGCAAAACAAACAAATACATCAAGGTAGTGTGCGATTTCCAGCGCATGATGAATGAACCCGATGTCAACAATTCATACAACCCTGTTATGAGAGAAGCATCAGTCGAAGAATACACAGAATATCACCCATTTTGCGCTGGGTCTAGCATAATTGTGAGTCAAATTCGCGAAAACATTTGCAAAGCAACCACAGCAGAATTAATCACAAAGGATATTCTGGATGGCATATCAAACACATATTCGCGATTGCTGTGTGATGCGCGCAAAATTGTGGTGAATGGCATAGTTGCCGAAAAGGAACACGATTTCTTCGCCGACCCCAAATGCGCGTTGTTCACTATTAAAAAGGAAATTGTGATGTTGCATAAAGGCAATGATGTGAAAATAATGGCGCGAAAAATTGGGAAAACTACAACTTGGCAAGAGTTCAATGTTGCAGAAAATAAATGGTGCGCGTTGCAGGGTGGCGCAGATACTTTTGGTAATTATTTGCGGGATGGATACAAACACATGTATGATGACGCAGATGGGTCATGTATTAAAGTAGAGACCACTTATACGCGGTTTTCAGATTTTCCGGATATTTTGAAATACGCATCGGATTTTGTTCACATTTATAAAGACCGTCGCAAATACGGAAAAAAATCGTTTGTGAAACACAATGATGGTTATGATAATTATACCATACACAAGATTGATTTCAAGGCGAAACAAATAGGCAAGATTTTGGGAATTACTTATAACAAGGAAATCACCATGGATGGAAACAACGATTTTATTAATGCATTGAAATCGGCAGTGGGTGACCATAGAAAGGAATTCCGAACTAGCACTGAATTGAAATATTGCGCACTGTTTGAGAAAGCACTTGAATGTGGAATTATGCATTGGAAAACATGCAAACATGATTTGCTGCCAGAAAAATACAAGATATTGCGCGATGATTATGACCTATCTTTACGCATTGCTGTCCCTGTTGTTTCGGCAAGCAATAGCGACGATGAAACAAACAGTGAAAATGACGATGATGTTACTGATGAGTCGTCGGAAAACAGCAACAATGATGACGCAGTTGCACCTGTGGAAAACAACAATGGTGCTGCTGATGCGCCTTTGGAAAACAGCAATAATGATGCAGTTGCACCTGTGGAAAACAGTAATAATGATAACCACGCAGTTGCGTCTGTGGAAAACAGTAATAATGGTGACACTGATGCACCTGTAGAAAACAACAATGATGACGCAGTTGCGCCTATAGAAAACAACAATGATGACGCAGTTGCGCCTATAGAAAACAGTAATAATGGTGATACCGATGCGCCTGTGGAAAAAAACAGCAATGATGATGACACCGATATCGATGAACCTGTGGCAAACAACAATGATGATGACACCGATATCGATGCGCCTGTGGCAAACAACAATGATGATGACCACACCGATGCGCCTCCGGAAAACAACAATGATGGTGATACCGTTGCACCTCTAGAAAACAACAGCAATGATGACGCAGTTGCGCCTGTGGAAAACAATCACGCCGTCGAAGAACCCACAACCCCTGAAACATTTGTCAAACAGTTTTGTCAAAATCTAATGCTCGAACTGGCGCAGGGTTCGATCGCAACAAAATCATTAGAAGAGGTTAAAGCATGGATGATTGCATCAATAACAAAATAAAAAAGGTTTGTTGCATACCAAATTTAATCATCCTATATTTTTTCCAATTGCCACATTTACTCTTTTAGTATGGGTTCCAAAGGGTTAGTTGCAACCACACTTCGCAAAGGGTTGCGATGTTGATTTATTATCGGCAAAACACTCGCGATTTCCCCCTGTTCCCTTTCGCAGTCAAAATAGTCATAATGGTCAAAGCAGTCTTCCTCGTTCGCAATCTCGTTGTGTGGATTTAACAATTGGACTCTGAGACAATTCATAAAGAGATTATAGACATTGCCTCTCGAACTGTCTCTTATAATTATTTGATTGGCGTAGACACGCAACTCAAACCCATATTGGTTTTCTGAGTGAATGACAAAGTTAAAATGCGGTGTTTGTAATGTAGTTTGCGTCCAAGACACTGTGTTTATGTCTTCGATGTAATTCCATCTTATTAGCGTTCGAGAAATGGTTTTTTTCAATACGTCGTGCGACTCATAATTAGTCAATTCGAAGGTGGCAATGTGAGTTCTAAAAGACATTTTATTTTATGTTTGTGATAAATGGTAAATGTAAAGCAAACAATCAATTTTCAAAGGGAACTCGTCGTTCCCTTTGGAACCCATACTAAAAAAAATAAATGAGGGCACATTAGTAGTAAAATCTAAAAAAGTATGTGGTATGGGATCTAAAGGGAACGACGAGTTCCCTTTGTTCCCTTTAAAAAAAGGAGTTGGACTCGTAAGTCCAACCCCCCTTTTCAAATAGTTAGTAATAGTTTTGATTATATAATACAATAGTTATGATAATATGTTATGATAAATATGCAACACGATAATACAGGTGTATGTTCTTACCTCATTTGGTCCTGCTTCTGTGTGTGTCCGCGCTTGGTATTCATTTACCAGTCCTCGTAGGCGTAGTCTCTGTTCAACAGAGGGTTGTCATTATAAACTGCTTGTGTTTCCTCATGCCTGAAACGACTCAATATTGCCTCAGCACCATCAATATCCTCCTCATCTTCATCCTCGTCGTAAGTTGACTCGACCACTCGTCTAGTATCTGCACGAGATTGCCACTTCTGAGGTGCTGCCGTAGAAACGAATGCTGCCGCGTAAGACACATGTTTCACAGGTGCTGCAACAGATGTTTTTCGTAACAATGACGGGAACTCGGCGTCGCTGAGTGGTGCTTGTACTTGCACTTGCTCTTGTGCTTGCTCTTGCTTCACAAGAGGTGCTTCGACTTGTACTTGAACTTGTACTTCCTCTTCGTCGTCTTCCTCGAAGGCAGCGTACTTGTTGTTCGACTTCTTGACTTGCGTAGCAAGAGGTGCTTGAACAACAGGTGCTTGTGCAACCTGCGCTTGTTGAGGAGCAACAGGCGCAACATCGGGTCTGCGTCTACTGTTGTTCTGTTCTCTAAGAGCACATCTTGAAATGGTATGACCCATTTGGTGGCAGTAGCGGCACTCGGTTGCCTTCAAGACAGGGCACAAGAGTTCACTATTGGGGTCAGTCGTCTTGCGAACATAGTGAGAGGTGTATTCAGATTCGGTCTTTCCAGCATCGAAGCAAACCTTGCAGAAAGGTTTGTTGGAGGATTGCTTGGAGTTGGTGTTTCTGATAATTCTGGACATTTTATTGAGATTTCGGCGCGTGTTAATGGTTTTTTATTTTGTGCTTTTTCAGACTGAGGAAGGAAAAGGGATCAATTTTCAAAGGAAACCAAGGTTTCCTTTGGAACCTTCCTTTATTTGATGAACAATTTTGTATGATTTTCAAACAGGATGATTATTGCCGTCTTGTAGGTTTTCAAACAGGATGATTATTACCGTGTTTTAGTATGGGTTCCAAAGGGAACGACGAGTTCCCTTTGAAAATTGATTTTTTCCTTTCATTGTGTTGGGATAAACATAAAAACAAAACTCACTAAAACTAATTAACAAAGTTCGTCTATGTCACTAATCACTATACCCATCTTTGCTGTTCCCGGTCATATTCGCCGCTCCCAGCATTACGCCACCTTAATGGAATTGTCGCAATCCATGGAATCTGCTGACACCGACCCCAATTTCTATGTAAACTCCGATGTTTACATTGAATCACTCGAAATATCATCGTCCGAATCCATACACAAAGTGATTGCTGCCGACTCTTATTTCGGGTTCTCGTTCGACGACCGCGTCGCGATTCTCCGCAACATCAACGTCTTCTGGTTAACTGCAGATGCTCCTATCATAAGACCAGACCCCAAGTTGTCATTCTTCGCCGCGCAAGTCCACGTCCTACTTTCCGAACGCTGCACCGGAATCGTAATGCACTGTATGAAAAAAAACTATTCCGAACTCTTGGAATACGCAATCCAAGATCATTTCCCACGCAACAATTCAATGTTACCCGATTGCTGCGACCTCTATTATGCCGCGTGCAATTCCAGCGTCGACTGTTTCCGCATCGGTCTCAAACACGGAATTGTGATGTCAAAACACGCAGTTGCCGAGGTGGCAAGAAGAGGTAATCCAGAAATGCTCCAAATGATGGTCGAAGTCGACTGTCCCAAAACAACACGGGCGTGCGAGGAGGCGACCACCGTCGAAACCCTCGAATTCCTATTAAAACACGGATTCACGATGTCATATACGACACTTGAGCAAGCAGCAAAAACAGGGAATCTGGAGAAGATGCGATTTGCCATTGACCGGGGATGCGTCGTTCCGCTGAACATTTGCGACCAGGCAGCGCGCGGTGGCAATGCTGAATGCCTCAGACTCGCATTCACCCTGTGTGACAAACGCCCGCCAATAATTATGCGAAACATAATTGACACGGACAGTTTAGAAACATTTCTGGTCGCAATAGAGAATGGCATTCTTCCAACCGAGTATGATTTGGTGTATGCAATTGAACGCCGCTGTGTGAATATTACTCCCGGGCGAATCCGGAAACTCCTGTAAACCTGCAAAAATTATCCCGAATACATATATGGAATCTGCCTACGAAGACGTCAAAATAATAAGCAAAATGGTTCCGGCAAATCATTCCAGTGCCAGGACCAATGCTTTTTTTGCTTCATTAATTGAATTGAGCAAAGAGGCAATAATGAAAATCCATACGCTTCCGGTCCAAATACAGGAATCGCGATATCTTAATATGAATGAACCAATTCCCAAATCCGAGAATTACAGTATAATACCCGAGAAAATCCGTTTGTCGCGGTTCCTCGAATTTTCGTCAAACCGTCATATTCACAAGGCAACTGTGACCATCAAACATAGGACTTATCATTTTACTGTAATGCAGTTTGTAAAGGATAAAACCGAACTTTTGACACAGGAAGCGTCAATCATTATAAAACAGGCGTGTGTGTGGTTGACCGTGGCATCAAAATTTGCTCCCCATGAATGCTCGAAAGTAGTGAGCATAAATCTTTATATGACGGACGCGAAAAAAGTCTTGCCGACAAAAGCGCGCGAATGCATAGAGGAAATCCACGCCAACACGGCATTTACGACGTCGTGCGCCCAACGCACAACCATCAATCTGTTTCGCCGAGAGGAATGGTTCAAGGTTTTCATACACGAATCGTTTCATAATTTGGGGATGGATTTTTCGCAACATCATGATTTATGCGGGAAAGCAAATGCCGAGATTCTGCGCGCATTTCGCATTAATTCTGAAGTGCGCCTGTATGAAACCTATTGCGAGATGTGGGCAGAGATAATGAATGTGATAATTCGGAATGCGTCGAAACATATGCGAATGTCGACGGACAATGTGGTAAAACTGGTTGAGCAAGATTTGCGCCTGGAGCGCGCATTTTCCCTGTTTCAAACAGTGAAGTTGATGCGGCATTTTGGGATGAAATATTCGGACTTTTTGAATCCGGGGTCGAATGTGCGAGACAAATACAAGGAACGCACTGAGGTGTTTAGTTATTTTGTGTTGAAAACGGTGTTGATGTTTGATTATGGTAGATTTGTAGAGTGGTGCATTGTGAATAATGGTGGGTCTTTGGCGTTTCAAAAACCGGAAACCCATATTTTAAAATATGCGCGGGAATTGATTTTGTTAAAATATGACCGACCTGATTTTTTGAGGGCGATAGAGAACATCGAAGAAATGGCGTTTTCTGACAAAAAACAGGTGAGGAACGTGAAATTCCTTTATAGTACGATGCGGATGTCCGTCTTCGGTTAAAGGCAAACCTACGGTTTTCCTTGGACCTTTCCCTCAAGGGAAACCAAGGTTCAAGGCGCCTCCGGCGCCGAGAAGTGGAGCACCAAAGGTGCTCTCCCCTTTAACCCCTCCTTTATTTTTTATTCCTATTTGACCTTCCTTCAATGTAAACCTATGATTTTCATTGAACCTTTCCCTCGAGGGAAACCAAGGTTATCCTTAAAGGAGGGGGTTCCGAGGGGGAACCTTGGTTCCCCCTGAAAATTGACCTGTGGGGTGTGTTCGGTTGTTTTAACACATAAACAACAACAACACTAACATGGGAATTAGACATCTTAACCGATTCATGGCAACCAAATGTAATCGCGAGGCAATCAAGAAAATGCATCTTTCCGAGTTTGCGGGAAAAAGCATCGTCATTGACGCGAGCATTTATCTCTATCGTTTCATCGGCGAAAACCGATTGTTAGAGCAATTTTATTCCATGATATCCATTTTCCGACATTACAATATTACACCAATTTTCGTGTTTGACGGTGTCGCGCCCCAGGAAAAGCGCGACCTCATCAAGGAACGCCGCGAAATAAAACAGCGCGCAGAGGAGAAATACAAGGAATTGGAATTTCAAATGAAAGACGTCGTGGAAAAGGATGAAAAACAGGATATTGAGGTCGAAATGCTCCGACTAAAAAAAGAGTTTGTAAGAGTTAAGGACGCGGATATAAAGGAAATCAAAAACCTATTAACTCACACAGGGACATCGTGGATAAACGCCAAAGGCGAGGCAGACGTACTTTGCGCGCAACTGATTCACACAGGTCGTGTTTATGCGTGTTTGAGCGAGGATATGGACATGTTCGCCTACGGTTGCGGGCGCGTGATGCGACACATGAGTCTAATTAAACACACAGTGCTCCTGTATGACTTGCGCGCGATTTTGCAACAGTTGAATATGTCGATGGACGATTTCAGACAGGTGTTGGTGTTGTCGGGCACAGATTACAACAAGGATGAAACGACGAATTTGAAAGATTCGTTGGCGCATTTCAAGGAATATAAGAAACACGAGGTGCCAACATTTTATGAGTGGTTGCGTCTGAACACCGATTACATCAAGAATTATGATGCCCTGAAAATGACCTATGAAATGTTCGACGTGGCGCGAAACATCGATGACGTATTTATTAAAGGTATCGCGATAGAGAATGGGATCCAAAATGATAATGAAATGATGAAAATCCTGGAAATGGACGGATTTATATTTGCCAAATAGAAAAACATAGAGACAAAAAGGGTGATTAAGGCATACAATGACTTCCCTCTATGATATTTATGTATTTAAAGGTCCTTCGGACAGTCCTTCGT
>JACCDO010761072.1_pt1 | contig 26677 bp, 27 predicted proteins | sample 7446101 | NCBI WGS metagenome assembly JACCDO01 (sample SAMN15323440, study PRJNA562643) | freshwater metagenome | isolation source: river surface water | place: USA:Blue River Watershed | collected 2017-08-16 | reverse complement strand
ATTTCCCGTTGAGCAGTCGGATCGGTACGAAGGGACCAAATGCGTGCATAGGCGGCCAGAGAACCGGTTGCGGGAAACTCCGTGTACATTCCTTGGGGAAGCACGGAACGTGCGATTTCAGGGGCAACCCCTTTGGCAAGCAGGGAATTGTAGAACTCGACTGTTGCCTTTCCATGGGACGCAATCTCGGCGACGGTTGCCTCGGCATCCGCAATGGGTTCCTCTTTGGATCCCTGTTTGGCCTTGGGATCACGGGCCCTTAGCCCAGTCTCCGAAGGAAACCAGAGCTCTGGCAGGGAATCCACATACCGCCGGCTCACCTCATTGCGTGCCAAGCCAATCTGGTGTCGATACCATTCACGGGCCACAAAAATAGGCATCTTAATACGGAAGCGTGCCTGAGGATGGAAAAAGGGTGTTACATGGTTGTGCTCGGCCAGGTAGCGAATCAGTCCCTCATCACGGGTAGTCATAGTATCCACCTGTTTGTTAAATGAAACACGGGCTGCATTCACGACTGTCAGGTCATCCCCAAATGTCTCAAGCAACTCAATGGATCCAATGCCATCCTCTGCTTTCCAAACTGTCGCCATTCTTGTATTGAGTTTAGCTAGAATACTTTAGGTACCACTTTAGTTTTTTTTGGTATATTTTTCTGTATTGCCAGACAGAATGTGGGAACTCCTGAACAGCCTGGATCCGCAAACCTACCTTCCCCAGACACGATTTGAGGATTTGCATTACGTGAAAATTCTATTGGAACAAACAACGGACTATGAAATCTTCATGATCTGTTGGAAAGCTGGGCAGTCTACGCCAATTCATGATCACCCAGAAGGTGGATGTTGGATGCAGGTTGTTCAAGGAGAACTTGAGGAAACGGAATATGCTTACCCTACCATGTACAAAATGGGAGTACATGCACTTGGTGTTGGAGATGTAGGCTATAAACAAGGCCATGTTCTTCTTCACTCCATCAAGGCTTTGCAAGATACAATTAGTTTACATTTGTACAAACCTCCTCAATACAAGGCGAATACTTACACTCACGATCTTTAATCCATTTCTTACAGTACTCCCAATCGACCTCTAAACACTCATCAATCTCTTTGGAAAAGTGAGACTGCAAGAAGTCCATTGAGGCGACATGTTGGAATCGAATCATTTCGGGAAGACTAATATACTCACGTACATGCAACAGCTCTTCCTCTGTAAATTGTTGGACACGCAGAAGAATGTTCCAAGCATATCGCTCAGGATTCCTCATAATTTCGGCTTTTGTTGTTCTTACATAAAGTTGTTCTATTCCCATACCTTTGAAGGGGATGTAAAAAATTGAAATCCAGGTTTGCTATGTTGGAAATCTGTGTGCATCGATTCAAGTTTCATTCCTTTCCAAATGGGTACCCGTTCTCGTATTGTCATTCGTCGTTCCAATAAATCCCACATCCACCTCTGGATGCATTGGGACGGATATCTATCGGGCCAGGGAGATTGCATCTGTTCCCAGTTGCGTCGGCTCTTGCGGAATTATTCCACTATTTCCCTACAGGCCAAGGTGGATGCCTTGGATATTGCTGATGTAGAGGATGAATGCCAGAACTTCTCTGCAGAGTACCTCGAGGACTTTGTTGAGAATCGCACGGACTATAAGAATGATCTCTGCGATGACATTGAGTACGAATATACAATTGACTTTTCCAAGGGACTTCTGATTGTAAATGCCTTGGGCCACAATCAGAAGTTTGTTGTTCTTATGTCCTCCATTCAAGATGGATTTGATGTCAGTAGTCTCGAGGAGTACCTGGAGGACTAATTCATTACTCTTTTTTACGTTTGCAGTCTTCAACACTCGTTTCAATAGCAGAATACAACAAGACAAATGGGAGGGATACTGTTGACAGAGCAAATCCAAAAATCGTTCCAATTACACTTCCTACACTTCCGCCGACTAGAACTCCTGTTCCAATTGATCGTATATACATGTGTAGGATTGCACTAGACGTCTTATCAAGAGGTTTTCCATTCACCATGAAACATGCAGGATGAGGATATTCACGTGGTATATAAACAGATTCTGCACCTGTCTCAGGAACTTCGTGGAGTTCCGAAGTCTCGGAACCTTCAGGTGTTTCGGAAGTTTCAGACTCTTCAGGTCCAACATAGGTCTCAGAAATCTCGGAACCCTCATGAACCTCCGAAATCTCGGAACCCTCATGAACCTCCGAAATCTCGGAACCCTCATGAACCTCCGAAATCTCGGAACCCTCATGAACCTCCGAAGTCTCGGAACCCTCAGGACTTGCAGGAAGAGGTTGTTGTTTTTCAGTAGTATCTGAATTGAACAGATAAGAAAACATTGTAATTGTAATCTTATAGAATTACATTGTTTAAGTTTGAGATGATTATGCAAAATACTCCTTCTCGAAAGCCGCACGATCATACACAGCCAACACAGATGCCGCATCCCATTTGCTGTAAGTCATCAGAATACGATCCGCCTCCACAACCAAACCAAGTGCATATTCGATCTTTTCACCCTCGAACTTGAAGAGTGTGGAGTGGCGTTTAACAGCCAGGGTGGCCGCATCCAACACCACAATACAATGATAATAGTGGCGAGGGGTAGAATAGGCTACGTAATGTGTTAAAAACCAGAGTTCATCCCCGTCCACCCCAGCAACTAGGGTTCCACAAGTAGATCCCCGCAAATCACGGAAAAAACCTGGGACATCCACTATCGTTGTGTCGGAAACAAAGGAGCCGTCGCGGAGTTCCCCAATCGTCAAAGGCGACCAATTGTACACTACCTTCAATTTCCCTTCATGATGAAAATACACCCAGTTTTTCTCACATCCACTGTTAGTAGGGGAAGGATACACTGTAGGAACCAATACATCAGATCGGAGTGAATACGCACCTTCACCGACACGAGGTCTACCCTGCTCATCCTGCACAGTCCCTAGGAATCGCAACTCCCCTTCATGAGAAAATACCTTGACATCCTCGACACCCAGGTAGCGAATGTCTTCGCGATGTACTTTATCAAGCCAATGAGTACGCACAACATCCAGTTTTCGATTTAGCACAAGGGCCTTGTTGAGCGTAATAATCTTCTGGTCATCGTGGCGATACGAATAGGTTCCATGGGCTTTGTCAAGATTGTAATTGACATACCGGACGTTCACCAGATATCCCTCGCTAAAAGGGATAATGCAGGGAGAGCTGGACTTAAAGGAATCCAGTTTCCCCCGTACGGGGCGTTCGACAGAATCCGACCAATCGATGCGTTTCTGTAGGAGTCCAGGTGTCGTATTGAGACTGCGAAAATAGAAGGCGTAGTTCGAAAGAACATTGTCGCGATTGTAGCCACGACTCAGAAGTTCCAGATACCCACGATGATCCACCGATTTCTTACTGTAAAAATACAGAATAGATTGTTCGTAGTCCAACAGGTAGTCGTAGACATCCCGTTTTATAAACAGGACATCATTCTTGGGATAGGGAATGGTCTTTGCCTTGTCGCAAATCATTTGGGCAGCCATATTTTTCCCTCGCAGTCGATAATGCATGACGATTTCATGTAGGGGTTCAGCACGTGCCGAGTGATAATTGTAGGCTTCCAGGAGTGTATAGACACCTTGGGCATGTTCCCCAATCGCCAACTGACATTTTCCCATTTCATACAGGGAATTCCAAACTTCCTCGTGCCACCCACCAAGACTTACGCGTTTCTTATACCATTCAATGGCTTCCTTGTGCTGACCGAGGTCGCGGTAGGAATTCGCAATGTAAAAATGGTAGCGGGCATTCGCGGGTTCTTCCTTAAGTCCCTCTTCAAGCAGGCGAATATCGCGGGTAAACTTGTCGGACTTGCAGCCGCCATCGCCGATATCATCGATGCGAAGGAACTCCCGCGGTAGTCGCGTATTGTGTGCGGTATTCGCCGGAAAATCATAATACTCATGGGTTGGACATACACATTTTACACCAATTCCCAGCTTCACAATACGAGTATTGTAGTATTCAAAGTTAGGAGAACCCTGTAGGAGCAAATAGCCCGCCTGTGTAAAAACCTCCTTGGTAAACTGGGGACCGACTACAAGTTTCATGTCGGCATCCAACAGAAGAGCATATTCACCTGGAAATAGCTCACCGGCACGATCCAATGCCTTGGATCGATTGTAGCCAAAGTTTTTAAAGGGTTCTACAAAGACTTCCCCTGGAATCCCTTTATTCGTCATGAATGTGGTTATTTTCAGAATGGTGTCATCTGTGGAGCCGGTATCGCAAATAACATACCCATCGAGTATAGGTGCTACTGTTGTGAGAAGTCGCTCAATAATACGACTCTCATTTCGTACAATCATATTTAATATAAGTTTAGGAGACATGATACGTATGTTGGAATCTTAGGGCATTGATCTTTAGATTACTATCTTTCGTTGTTATACCACGATGCATCAAAATTTTCTATAGGGTTAGTGTAGGATATATTTAACTTATCAAACAAATCGCTTCGAATAAATATCATATTCCCTGTATGACATACAAACGTGTATCCTTTCCGTGTTCCAAGAGCAAGTGTTGCACCAAATCCACTTCCCAAACAGGATGATGAATGTATATACTCGGTATTATCGGGATGAATTAAGGAGTTAATTTCAATAATAACAATCTTGGGGTTGTATAATTGAAGAGATTCCCAAATATGGTAATCCTCGCCATCAATATCAATTGACAATATATCAAAATCAGTAGGGATTTGTGTTTTACTAAGCAGGGTATCTAACATTTGGGATGTGTTTTTGTGAGAAATCATTGCACAAAGTGGGATAATATTCGGATACTCCTTTGCTGTCTTTTGAAGAGCAGTATATTTCACAGGATCGCCTTCAATTAATACGGCATTTGTTCCTTGTTCAATAAACTGAAACGTATTTGACAAGAATTTACCATCCCATGCTCCAAATTCACAGACCCATTTTGGAACTAATCCCATTCTTGCACACAGTTCATTAATAATACCATCTTCGCCATTTTGCGAGTATTTATTCATTGAATACTTTTTTCGAAATTCATTTGGAGCATAAATGTAGTTGTTCATTCTATATCCGGGCCATATATATTGGGATGATAGCAAACGAAAAGTTGATATCAAACTATTTGTGCAATTTGGTCAGGATAAAAGATGTTAACAAGACATTTCTATCCACACGAAGGAGTGGGGGAGGCACTTTTGCATTCTTTTGGATTCACCAAAGACCCTCTTCGCAAACAAAAGGCGGTGTTTTGGAGTTATGAACTTTTGTTAAGTAAGGAGGAAGAATACTTGTGGGAAATCCTTGGAAAAGCAGTGGCAAAGTATGGGGGAGCCGAAGACGAATCCTTGCACCAATCTCGCCAACTTCTTCCGCTTCTTACATCCCTCTTGTCGGTACAATGGCCACAATCGTATGGTCCTCCATCTCCCCATCCTTGTAAGATTCCTGAAGAACTACCGGATCAACCTACACAATGGTCCGAAGAACAAAGGGCACGTCTTTGGTGGGCAACACAGGATGCAATTCGCCACAAACGACCTGAACGTCTTTTGCGACTTCTGGGTTCCTTACACCCCTCCATTGCATCCCAATATTTGCAAACGCCAAAGGCGGGATGGAGACGAATGTTGGAAGCCGTGAGATGTCCATGGAATCCTGTGAGACCTGGTACTCCTGTACACTTCCCTAAACTCCCTGTGGGTCGTCTCGGTTCTCGTCTATTTACTCTTCCAAAATCCAGCCTCTCGAAACAGGTACTTCATCCAGCAGGATGGGATGTATGGAATGGTTGTTCCTTTTGGAAGCAAGTACTGCAAGAAGCCGGTGCATCGGATATGGGGCAATTTCGTACTGTCGAACAAGAGGAGGCCTTTTATTCGACATACTTTCCTGATGATATTCCAGATGAATGGAGTGTAGCCGAACGCTCCAAGAGTCATATTACATGCCCTTAATCCAATCGTCCCAGGGCACTCCGTTGTCTGCCGACCAATGGTTGTGTCGATCAATGGACAAGGACCAACGACGATTTAGGACAGTTAGATCCGTCCGTGTGGGCAAAAACACCGAGAGATGTTGTAGGATTTTTTGGATTTGATGTTTCCGCAAGGATCCACAAGTATACAAGTCAAACTCAAGTAAACATCGGCTTCCTTTGGACTTGAGAATAGCGGGATTGGGTTTGGCCCAGAAATGAAAGGCAATATGACTGGTTTCAATGGGTAAAATGGCCGTTAATCCCTCATTGTTGGTTGGATTGGATACATAGTAAACACGGGCAGTATCGAGTGGTTTCATAGAAATGTCGCGAATGATTTCTTCAATGAGAGCACCGGCCATGTCAATGTCTTTAGGCCCAGGGCATGTTTTGGTTTCCATTCGTAAGAGCAAATGGTGATGTTGAATATCTCCATTTGATCCTTTGTTTTTTCGGGTATTGGAAGGACGCCTAATTCGCAGCGTTTTTCGCTTGGTTTGCATTCTGATGTACGGGGCGATATTTGCGAAACTCGATATCCCATTGGCGAATCGCCTTTTCGAAATTTGCCGCAGGAAAAAACGCAATGGGTCGCAGTTCTTTGATGTAAGCCATTGCTTGATCTGCAGTCATATTTCGTGTAGTTATAAGAAACATGGCGACAACTGCGGCGGATCGCTGCATTCCTGCATGACAATGCACTAAAATCCCACGTCCTTTTTTGAATTCGCGGATCAGTTTGACTTGGGTTTCTGCAGCCCATGCAAACATGTTATTGATTTCTTCGGGCTCCAAATTATCATCAACAGGAACACGATACATGTAGGGAATTGTGGAATCAAACGGAAGTGTCTTTGTACAATTAAACACCACAGTTATATCGTGCTGTTTAAGCCATTCAGTATTTGCCGCAGCATTTTTATTCCCTAACCACAACCGGGGTACGATCTCATGTGCGTCCATCTGTCTTCTCGGGTTTGGTTTTTTTACGTATCATGTGTATGTATTCGTTTGTGCGTTCTGGTCTTCATGACTGGAACGGATTAGCAAGGTACTAGTCTTTTAGTGGTATGGTAAAGATTAGTGCGTTCAAGCAATTGTTTAGCCATTTCAATGATTTCATAAATTGATCCGGCTTGAGTTATGATACGATCAAGATTATTGTATCCCCATACTCCTATCAGGATATCATCCCATTCTCGCAAGAGAGAGGGTGGATAGGTGCGATCTAGTAATTTACCACGCATATTGGGAGGAACAAACACATTCGCAAATTCTTCTAAATCATCAATGGTTTCCGAATATACAATTGCCCATTCTGCACCTTGAGGGTCCCTAAAAAAACTATAGGCACATTCAATATCCAATTGCTTTCCCACACGTTTTTGAAAGGATCCCAGATTGAGTCCAGCGATTCGAAAGGTCTGAAGAGAAGAGTCCATGATTCGTTGTCGAGAATTCCATAAATTTCTGTGAATTTGGTCAATAAGAACTGAAAGTTGGACAATAGACCATTCGACATTCGTGTAGGGATTCCGAGGACTTTTGGGGAGGCTTATAGCAAATGATTGATATCGCAAAGCAGCGACACAGTGTTTATGTATTGTATGGGTGTGAAATTGATATACTGCCTTTGTATTCCAATCATATACACGAACCCGATGATGAGTAGGGATAAGGTCTAGAGTACCTACATCTACCTCACCAATGAGGCGTTGATTCATAATTCTGACCCGTCGAAACCGAATGAGGGCCCGAATACGCCAACGAATCCATTGGGATTTGAAAAAGTAATGTTCAAAGATTTCACCAGCTTCTTTGCGATGAATAAAGGGGTCAGGGACACTTCCTGGAATGTAGGGAGATGACGTAAATGTAAAGGCAAACGTGCTTCTTGGGAAAATGGGCTTTGTAAATCCCTGCCACAAACGAAGCCAATCCCGAAATTGCATGGGATATGCCATGTAGCGGTGGAGCCAATTCTTACAGACATCCAAGTCTGGTGGCAAAACCAGAAAACTGAAGGATACCGGTGGTTTTGGAAATACTATTGTATCAAACATTGATTCCATACAGTTTAGGAAGGTTTAGGTTATTCGTATTCAAGGGTCTAAACAAATATCGGATGGCTACATCAGAAATGTCCCATACACAGGATATTCAATCCTACAGTCGCAAATACACCTATGCCGATTTTAAACATACGCTGCGTTTTATGTACTCATACATAACTAAACGCCATACATATGACCCTCTACAAAAAAAGCAGGCTGATAGAAAGTTTGGGTTTCTTACAGGCAGTATAGTATTACTCGGAATATCTTTTATGTTTTAGCACCAGTAAATGTCCCACTTTGTACAATGGAAAACAATAACATTGTTGCTTGTTTCCATTCCATATGAATGCTTGGCCACGTGGTTTTGAGAAATTCAAATTCATTGCGTACAATTTGATAGAGTTTGAAACGATCAATGGGGCCTAAAGCCATCAAGGGCGTTTCAGGTTTTCCAAGGCGGACGTTTACGGCATTATGGAATGCATGGAGTTTTTGTCGAATGTCTTGGCGTACCTGTTCAGCCGTCATAAACTGCCAACCTTTTGGGAGAAATGTATGAGAACGCCAATAGTCAGCCATGTGAACTTGGCATTTTTGACAGGGTATGTTGGTCGTTGTTGCCTTCAAAAACGAATTCCAAAGAGGATAGACATCAATTCTATCACTAAGGTCCGCCATAGTGTGTAGAAGGTTCCATAATCGGGGACCCCATATTTCAGGTGCTGTCATTCTTGTAGCAGGTTCCGTAAAAAGTTGAAATATAGGAACGAATACGCCTGTTAGGTGTCGCTATGGAAAAACCTACACGCATTCCGGCATACTTGTGGGAATCTCTACAAGATGCCTTCTATGAACACGATCAATCCTTTCTTCGAATCCTTGCACCCCATGTAAAAATTCCTTTTGCAGATCTCAAACGAACTCTGTTGGGGGCTAGGGGACAATTGGTGAATTTACAAATTGCTGATAGTGATAAATGGTGGGAAGGGGAACTTTGTCCGTTGCGAGTTCGAACCCCTGAGGGGATTTGGAAACCCTGTGGACATACACGAGAAGCCCATGGGGTTTGTCGGCGTCATATGGGATATGTTCCAGGGACCGATTTGAAACACAAAGACGATCCCTGGTTTGCCAACATTCTGAAACGAGTTCCCTGGCGGTATGAAGGAGAAATCGTCTGGGTAGCCAAAGATACAAGTGTTGTCAATGAATGTGGACAGGTTCTTCCTCTCCACATTTGTCCAAACTCTGGAATTCTACAAAATTGAAAGTCTTTCTTTTTTCTATTGTACAGTGCAAGCTTCTATTCCTTTCCCAAATGGACGAATTCAAATCCGCTGTTCTTTCCTTACACTACGATGATCATACACCTTATCCGGTGTACTGGAAGTCGCACATCGATGATCTCCTTTTGTTTCTTTTGAAGAATCCAAAGGAGTTCCCTGAGAGTTGGTACTTCGTTCTTACACACATTGAAATGTGTAAGATGCACACGGTGTGCAATATATGCAATGATGTTCCATATTTTCAATGGCTACGGGATCTCCGCGATTCCTTTGTAGCGGGGACGGAACCACCGGGTACACCCAGCTGCCTGAGTCATATGATGGAAGATGAAGAATAAATCTCAGATATAAGTAGAAAAATGGCCGATTACGAGGCTGCAATATTTTTTGACAATGAAGAACGATATTTAGAAGATGTTGGTCGATTTTGTGATATACAGGGTGTATTTGTGGGTGCAACACCCAACTTTAATTCAAACAAAGTCGTATCGTTGCCCCTTGTATACGAAGAGGAGTTTGGTGTACCTGGAAGTAAAGTAAACCCGTATTATGATCGTGTAGTCGCAAGACAAAAAGGAGATGTATATGATGAGATGTCGGGATTTAAAGAAGAACACGCGGTTCTTTTGGATCAATGGATTGATTCAACACAGGGGAAACGCCGTGTTGCCATTTTTGATTGGGATCGTACAATAACGAAGATTGAAGGATATTGGTTTCCCCAGGAAAAACAAACTATCGATATATTTGCAAAATACTTTGCAGCAGGTGCAACAGCAACCCATATTAATCAGTATTTGTGTGGAGGAATCCAGCGGTACACGTTTATAAAAGAAGTCATGCAAAAGTGCAAAGAGAATGGAATTGATATTCTCATTCTTACAAACAATGGAATGTGTGTGTATTCTCCATCTTTTAAAGAACTTGTGCAAGACTTGTGTGGTGATGCACCATTTTTCATTCTCTGTTCTCGAACTTGGAGGGGCAACAAAGGATTAGCATTAAAAGATACATATCCTTCGTTATGTAAAAAAACGGGGGTTTCAGGTGGCAGTAAAACCCGAAGAAACAAACGAAGACACCGAAAGACAAGGCGTTTTAGGATTTAGGAGGAACACACATGAGAGGCGTTTGGGTTGCAGCCTGATCTGGTGCCATAGACCCAACCACCTGTAAGAGATCTGGAATTTTCCCAGTTCCACTGCAATCCACCAAATGCCAGAATCCAATGGCAACTCCTGCACCTACTAACACACCTGAAATACCACCAACCCAAGTTTCGCATTCAGTAAACATACGTGCAAAAACTAATAAAAGGAAGAAAATACCTACGATAAATGTGGATACTGAAAAGGCACGCCGTGCTGATACCAACTTTTCATCTACTTTTTGATTCGGTGCACGTGCTGTTACACGAATCGAATTATAAATTGTAAACATTGCAAAAAATGCCGAAGCAGACATCCAAAGCGATGGAGCTGCAATCATCGATTTAGCATCCACCTGCTGTTTTACTGTCCCGTAGGGTATTCCAATGGAACATGAGCGTGAAGGTGTTTTAGTTAATCCCCAGGTTGGTTTATATTGTGCAATCAGAACTGCCAACATTTGAAAGAGAATAGTGACTACCCAGTTCATTGCTAGACCCGCAGATGCCCATAAAAGCGGTAAATATCCACTTACTAATCCCAATACAAGTGATCCTACAAATAAGATATTTGGAAGATCATGATACGATGCCAATAAAAACTTACGCACTTCGGGAAAGTCCATCCTTACTTTATCATTGTAAAAAGTCTAGTATGAGTCTTATTCTGTTGTAGGACGCTCACATACATAGATTGGTTTTCCATCGGCGGCTTTGTTGCGAATCAAAGGAAGACCGAGGAGATTTGTGGCACGCCGATCGGTTGCCCAAGATGCCAACAAAACACCTGCAACTCCAACAACAAATCCGGCCAAAATACCCATACTTACACTGAAAAAGGATTCACAATCCGATGTTATCCGGTAAATCCATGCAATGGCTGTAAGAACCACAAGTCCTACAAATCCCGCCTTGACTGCACGACCTTTGGCCGGAGAAGCCGTCAATTCCTTGCTGTAGAGAGTGGGCAAGACACCCATCCATCCTGTAAGAAACCCAATGAAGGTTGCATAATAACTGGGCCATCCGTCATGAGCCGTATACCCAGATGGAAGTGCAGCCATTGACATAACTGTATTGTAGGATACACCGGGGAAACGCCCAGAACATTGAGCACTATCGGGCGGCGTATACTCCATACCTGGCAAATAGGTCCCTGCAAAGGAAGCCATGCCCTTGTGAATGAATTGTAGGGCCACCAAGGCGGTTCCTAGAACCGCAAAGGGAGGTGATTGAAATAAAAGGGCAAAGATTAGTGTTGCAGATGTGAGTGTATCTGGCAAAACTTGAAGATTGTATTTAAATCCCTCTACAACATAATCATTGTAAAACGAGGTCGATAAATTCTTGACTGTATTTGCCATGGGAATCCCCTCCTTCTACAAACACCTGCTACAAACTGTGGGCGGCTTAACAAGCCGTTCTCGCACACCCCCTGCTGTCTTTGCCCTCGATTTGAACTGTGCTATCTATCATTGTGTACGCAAGATCGTCCAACCCTATACACATGATACACGGATTGCATGGGAAGATCGATTGATTCAGGAAGTGTTGGGGTATATCAAACACATGACGAGTCTCGTAAATCCTACCACGGTCGTGTATATTGCGGTTGATGGTGTTGCACCGATGGCGAAGATTAAGCAGCAGCGTTGTCGGCGGTTCAAATCGAGTGTGTTGGCGACCGAAGAAGCCCAGGCCAAAGCTGCGGCAGCCGGCAAAGCCTATATTCTAACAGAACGTTGGGATACCAATGCGATTACTCCAGGGACCGCATTTATGGATCGTCTGGCCAAGGGACTTCATGGACTTCGCATCGCGGGCAAGAAAGTCGTGGTTTCCGCGGCGGATGAGGCGGGTGAGGGCGAGCAGAAGATTATGTCCTGGCTACGCACAACGACTCACAAAGATGTGGCAGTGTATGGTCTGGATGCGGATCTCATTGTGTTGGCACTTCTGGAACATGCACGAACAAGTCGTACGGTCGATTTGTTTCGCGAGGAGACTGAATTTGGCGGCGGTGTTAAACGAGATGCACTAGGTGAGGAGCAATATTTGTATTTGAATACGGGACATTTGACCAATGTTCTGTGGGAAACCTGGGCACCCAAAGGACGTTCCAAGGCCGACTTTATGATGGACTTTGTGGGAATTATGAATCTCATGGGAAACGACTTTGTTCCTCATGGGATGGCTTTGAAGATCAACGACGAAGGAATTGAGCACGTGTTGGAAGCCGCGAAGTCCCTACCACCTCTTATCAAGAATGAAGTATATGATCACACAACATTGGTACAGCTGTTGGAAACCCTGGCGAGCCAGGAAGAACGTTGGATGCTTCGAGGCATTCGACGGAAGTTGGAGGCACGCACAGGCGTGGGCAAAGATGCCGAAGCACAGGCCATGGCTCGCTTGAATGATCGACCAGTCGAATGGGCAGCCGAGAAGGTTCTGGTTGATCTCAAAAAAGTCGAGGGATATGAGAAACCCGCGTGGTTCCAGAGTTGCGAAAATTCGCAACCTCTGGCAGGCCACGCAGACTCTCGCAAGTCCGCGTGGTTCTTTAAGCCCCAATGGCGATCTCTGTACTCCCAACATGCACTCGAAGGATCCTCTGTAGAAGATGCATGTCGTGAATACGCGAGTGCACTGTGTTGGACACTCCGATACTACCTGGGACATCCTGTGGATATGAATTGGTATTACCCGTGGCATCTCCCACCTCTTTTGGGAGATCTTGTTCGGCATCTCAAGACTCATCCCGAATCTCTAGAGGTTCCTACATCCACCTCGCGACCTCTCAAACCCGTGGAACAACTTGCTATGGTCTTGCCTAGAACTTCCTTTGGTCTTTTGCCGCATGACCAGGATTTACCGGATCGCTATCCATGGGCATGGCCTACTGCATGGTCCAATTATTCGCTGGGACGCCGATTCCTGTGGGAATGTGAACCTCTAATTCCCTTGATTCAAGTGGAACAAATTCAGGCTTGGATGCAGTAATCTTGGTGAAATCAATATTACCAGAGTATAGAACACTGTGTTAATATTAGTTTTTGTTAGGTCCCCATTCTTCATGGACAAATTAGTTTTCAAACCCTTCATCGCCATAATATCCAACACATGTAGCCTTACGATAAGCACGACGTGTTTTTGTATATCGTTTTGTTTTTCCACCTTTCATTGGTTGTGTAGATGTATATAGTTCATATGATTCAGGTTTATGGATATCTTTACTATCAATATACCAATCGCGTGTATAGTAATTTACACCAATATATTCCATATAGTGAGAAAGCCATGACCCCACTTCAAAACAATATCGTTCTTTGTATACATCTCTAAGGTTATTTATGAACTCTCGCGGTGTTTTTGAATCATTGTACAAATCTTTATATTTGTGTATATTGTTTATTCTTTCGGAAACAATATGAAATGCTTTTAAAGGTGCATCCAGTCCGAATAGACTTTTTGTATAAAAGGGATAAATCGGTTCAGGTAGTTTTGCATTAAAATGATATTCGTACCACGTTTTATTCTTTTTAAGAATATAATCGTATGACAGGCTTAATTTATGTAGTTTAGACCCTTTTTGGCAGTATATGTATGAATCGTCTATTAATGTAAATTTGGTTATATCTGAAAATAGGTGTTTCATTGTCCATAATGCAGCTTTTACGAGTGATACAGTATTCCCTTTTATATCCCCTTGCATCATACAATCGTCTTCGTACTCTACACGATCAATGTAGGGTTGATAGTTGTTGTTGGAATCCATTGCTGCAATAAAACAATAAGACCTTTTTCCACCAAACATAAAACTATATGACGCAGTTTCATGTACAATAGTTTCAACAACTTTACAATAATATGTTGCACCCTCGGATTTTATTGCATATTTGAAGGTATTTACACTCATTCTATGAGAGTATATATCTTATTTTTATATAGTATCTTGTTATTTAGCACTCTTTTTCCATCCATGGAGGCTGCCTAGATGGTGTAGGAGTGCCTTGGCAGGAGCATGGGATCGTGCAAGAAACTCGAGTTTTCCTCGGATCCACTGATTGAATTCCGAGGCTTCATCCCAATGCGTATGAATCGATCGCAGGACGGCTCCTTCGTATTGTAGACCCACACCAGGTGCTGCTCGATTAAATCCAAGGCGTGCCTGAATGAGTGGAGGAGCTTCGGTGGATTGTAGGAACCGCCACCATCCAAAATTGTCCTGAATGGGGAAACGGGCTTTTTGACCCTCTGCGACAGCAGCCCATACATCTTCTAGAGCCGCCTGCTCGTAAAACCGCGATCCATAGGTTGCCCGTCGCCAAACATCCAACAACTCCCTATTTCGAATCCACAAATACCCACCATTGAATTGCCCGTAGCGTTGTTCATCTACAGGACGAATCATGTGGGGAGATAGCATTAAATCAATGCCCGCCAGGGGAAGCGGCAGAGGAGCCAGTAGACAGATGTCGGCATCCAGGAACCATACACCTTCCTCGTAGCCCTCCATAGCCCATTCAAGAACTGTGGCTTTTTCCATCATGAAATCGTGCCACAAGGTTGAGTATTTGCGACCCGACATGGCTTCCATGTCTTTGCGTGTAAGACCCTTGTAGTGATCCAGAAATACACGGGTGTGTATGGTGGGTTTGTCTGTGAATTTTGCCGCAGTTTCTGCGTCAGTCCCCAGAAACACCTCGGCATCAGGATGCCATTGCTGGATCGTCCAAAGAAGTGTCTGAAGATCTTTAAAAGCACCAGCGGTTGCCAGAGTTGCGATACGCATGGCTGTAGTGTTAAGGTATACATTTTGAAAGTTTAGACCTCCTATGTAGGAAATGTCGAAAACCCAAGCAGCCGTTGGCTTATTAGGAGTCGAAAAGCCCTACAACACCGCTGCTGCAGCTGTAGGTCAAATTGATTGGAAAACAGGTTGGGAATTGTATAAACTCAAGCATCCAGATACACGAACACGAGAACAGTTGTCAGAAGCTATAGTGTACAAAGAGATGGAAGAACCATCGCCACTTGTAGCAAAAATGGCAGTCGGATTTCCAGGGACGAAACAAGCTGTTCCTGCGGATATGGATATACCCACAATGTGCCAACAAGTTGCAAGTTATTCTCTAAGTAATCTCAAAAAAACTGCAACGAACAAAGTATCGCATTCTGTCGGTAAAGCTGCACGAGAAGGACTTTTAGGATCTCTGAAACTAGGAATGCGTGCAATGAGCCTACAACCATTGGCAAATGCACCCGGTGAAATTGTTTCAAAACTACCCAAGAATGCAATAGTATTTGATCCCACAAATTACCTTCAACGATTTACACAAGGTGGACGATTTGCGGCAAATTCAAAGGCAATGAAACAGGATTTTGTATACGTTCGTGAAACAACTGGAGGAGCTGGAACAAAAATGGCTCAATACAAAAAAGTTCGCATGAGTGATACCATCCCTGGGACAAGTAAAACCTATTTACAAGATTTTCAGGAATATAAAACATCTTATGTACCAATCGTACAGTTGAGTAATTTTACTCGATCGAATGGAAGACGTGGTGGAAAACATAAAACACGAAATAGTAAATCTCGGCGTTTAATAAAAAATTGAAATTAAAATTTGGCAGTAGAGGGTGTGTGTCCCCTTATATTCCTTCCTCCCTTCTTGTGCTTCCCTTCCTTCCCTTCCTGCGCTTCGCAACCCTTTCCTTCCTGTGCTTCGCAACCAAAGATGGCTCCTGTTTCTTCCCAGATTGTCCTGCGGACTCTTGAGGATCTCGATTATTCCAACACTCGTGCCCTGATGGACGAGCGTTTTAGCCGCGGCGATCTCCAGAATTTCATCGACATGTGGCATTACCGGAATGTGTATGCATCCCTGTGTATTGAGTTTAGCGGTGCGATTCTGGGATTTGCCCTGGTTGTCGACAACAAGCTGGAGTACCTGGTGGTCTCTGAGCACTGTGAGGGCATGCGATTTGGCAGTCTTCTGGTTCGCTATATGCTCAAGGAGCTCAAGGAACAGGACTACCGCTCCGCTGTGCTCATGACTGCCAATGATCCCACACTCCGCTCCTGGTATGGTCGTCAGGGTTTCGAGCTCTCCTCTGTTTCCTGCGATTCCAAGGGCATTATGGGTGAGATTATGGTATACCGCTACCGCACCAAACGTACCGCCGCCAGGAAGCACCCACATGCCTCTTCTGCATAAACCCACCGCCTAAACCATCCAAAAAACACAAAAACATGCAAAAATAGTGTGTCTATTTTTGCTTGTTCAAAAAAGAATTTACTGAATCGCCATACGACGTTGGAGGCGACTGTAGGTATCCTCGGCTGCCACATCATGCATTGCCAGTCTGCGGCGTCGCTCCTCTTCCGCAGCGGCTTTTTGGCGTTCAATGGCTTCCAACATCCGCTGCTCTTCGGCCGTTAGAGGAACCGGTGCAGATTCCCGTTCACGTTTCATTGTTTCTAGGGTTCGCTTTCCTTCCTGAACACCGGCAATTTCCTGGCTAAACGTGGACCCCTCCCCATACGCGAATTTCAAATCCGTATATCCCGTTTTAGCACCCATGGGACTTATATAATGTTGGGGTCTTCCTGCACCCAATTCAACGCCACCACGATGTGTTATTGCATCGGGTGCCTGGTATTTCTGTAGGGCCGATCCATCACCTCCGCGTGCAGTCCCCTGTTCCACAAAAGTACGATTGAAGACATCAGCATTGAATTTGGAACGAAGCTGGGACTCATTTTGGAGTCGCCGATCTTCCCCATTTGATTTGAGCCAATCTCCATATCCATCCTGGTCCGGATCCGGCAGACGATTTTCTTCAAACAACTTGTTGAAGACAGACAAGTTCAAGTTCTTGGGATTCAGGGCAATCTTCGGTTCTTCTAAGGCCCTTCCTGCACCCCTTGCACGTTCTTCGGCATCATACTTTGTCAAGGGACCATCACGGGCTTTCAAGGCCGCTTCCTTGGTTACCGCCTGTGTGAACCGAGGATCATCGCCATCCGTTGTCCCTTTCGGAATTAACTTATTCAAGATCTCTTCTAAGTACAAAAAGGCCCGTGTAACGGCATCAAATGCCTCAGGTGTCCCACCACGATCCGGATGTGCCTTAGCCGCCGCCTTCTTATAGGCCAGTCGCAACGTATCGCCATTCAGGGGTTTGGAATCATCGATACCTAAGATACGATATGACTCATGTAGGGTATCCAGGGCTCTCTTTGGGGGCGGAACAGTCGCCAGAGTCGATTCTTTAACCACCTTCCGTGGCTCGTTCATGACGGGCATCATAGGAGTTCCAGGAGCAACATGGGACATATAGGCACCGCTTTCGCGCATCATGGGAACAGAAGGTGTTTTTTGGGTAGTTGTGGTAGGCATAGGTAGACCGTACGGATCCCGTTGACTCTGTGAAGGGCGTGCACCTGGCCATTGTGGAGACGATCCTCGACGATAAGCGGCAATCCATTGCAAGACAAAGGCATATACACCAGAACGTTTTGCAGCACCAACATATTCCTGACCTGCCATCAAAGTTTCCAACATCTGAATCCGGGCTTCGTCCGACATATTCGTTAGATTTTGCCAAATTCGTACATGACGTGGATCCGCTGTAGAGGCCGCATTGCCCATTATGCATAGGGTTAGAAATCCTCATTCGTATTTACACGCACATTGGAACGGAGCCATAGTTCCAACATATCAGCATGCTGCGTCGTTATTTCTTTCACAAGAACCGAGTCTTTCCAGATGCGAACTGTAGGAAGTTTCAGGATGGTCGAACGCTGTTCCTCCTCCATTTCATCATACTCATATTCATCTAGGCGGCAAGCAAATTTATATGCAAGAACGGAAATGAGTGGTTTTGTAGTACGGCAAGGAGCACACCAGGTTGCACCAATATATTCAATACGAATTGACATTTTAAATGTATTGATCTATACATATGTAGGAAATCTAGGAATCAACTTTACCCCAGGGGAGAATTTTAGGGGTAAATAAAAATTTGAAATATTATTTGGTGTATGGGTCGGATAGGTGTGCCCTCTCAAGTACCATTCCTTTCCTGTTATTCCTTTCCTTCCGTTCCTTCCGTTCCTTTCCTTCCCTCCTTTCCTTTCAAAATGATTTCCATTTGCACCCCCAAGATGCACCAGGCTCTGGACATGATGTCCTCTGCCGAGATGATTCAGCTGGAGAAGGCTGTTCTGGACAACAATGACGAGCTGGTCATTCGTATGCTGGCTGCCAAGGATGTTAGTCTGGATATGGATCTGCGTGTCCATCTGATGATGCAGGATCCTCTGATGCAGATTCTGGGTCGCGAGGATGTTTGCTGGGGCGATCTGATGATGCTGAACCCTGTCAAGCCCGCCAAGTCTGAGTGCCGCCTCATTGAGGACTGGGATGAGGACTGGGTCATGCCCATCCTGAGCCTGCGTAAGCAGATTTGGGAGAACTTCCCTGTGGTCGTCAAGCAGATCGAGTCCAAGGCCGGCAACACCTACGCTGTCCAGTGGCACATGAAGAACTTCCAGGAGGCCCGTGATGCCTGCGAGCACGGCTGGCAGTACATGGATTTCGAGGAGGATACCTACTGCCGTCTGATGAAGGCCCTGAATGCAAGCCGCAACTGGACTGTCCAGCCCGCCGCTGGTGCTGAGGACCTCTGCACCATTGTCATGAATGGCGAGGAGGAGGAGAAGCTGCTGGAGAAGCCGCTGAAGCCATTTGTTCTGCCCAGCCGGCAGGTCAATGACTCCGACAGCGTCTGCAGTGAGTCCTCTCAGGAGTCCGACGGCTGGATCGAGGTTGCTAAGAAGGGTCCTGTTGTTCCTGTGCTGCGCCGCCTCAACGACATCAAGGAGCATTTCCCTGTGGTGTGGTCCGAGGTCGCCGGCTGCTCCAGCAAGACCTACGCCGTTGAGCTGTTTGGCCGCAAGATCAAGGAGCTCGGCCTGAACGGCACAAAGGTCAAGGCCGACCTGCTCGCTGCCCTCAAGGTCTCCAAGTCCTGGACCGTCCTGCCCGCCACCTCTGATCGCCAGGCCTGCCAGATCCGCATGAACCACCTCTAAATTCTCACACATCCCACACCCCCACCACCCCAAACCCCAAAAACAAAAAAACACCAAACATCCTACAGGATTCCTCCTGTAGGATTTTTGGTTAACCTGGTGTTTTTACTGAACCTTCAATCGTAGATGAAAATACAATGACGATAGTGTTGGAACACCTGGTGATTTATGCACTTGTATTTTTGTTCCTACAGAACATGTACTTGATGTTGTAGTACTTCCTAAAAGAGTTGAGGATGGCTGTAAGGATTGTATATATCCTGACACTCGTACAGGTATACTTATACTTGATTGTGAGGAAACTAAACTATCAATCGAACTTTGCATAGCTGAAGAAACAAATTGGATACTCGAATTCCAGAAAACATCGGCGTTTTCTATTGGAACACGGGTAATTACATATTTATACTGTTCTGAAAATGAACTAATGAACCCTATAGTACTCAATTGATCGGATTCAAATATACCATATAGTGTACTCGGTATATTTTGTATTGAGACCTCGTTTGTATATGTTATAAAATTCATCTCTACCTAAATCGCATAAAATTGACTAGATGGCTGGGTAGTTTGGTGATCTAAATACTCCCCATTTCCTACATAGAGACATGCCATTCCTTCCGCATTCCTCCGCAACAGAGTCCATTGTGGGCATTCAATTCGGTGTGTTTTCACCCGATGAGATTGTTCGGCGATCGGTCTGTGAAATTACTTCCCCTTCCACTGTGGAAGGGAAGTTGGGGGGCCTGTTTGATCCCCGTATGGGCGTACTAGAAAATGGAAAAGTATGTCGTACATGTGGTCAAAACAACCACAATTGTCCCGGGCATTTCGGCCACTATCCTCTTGCACGACCCGTATACTACACACAGTTCTTCAAGGTTCTCATGAAGATTCTGCGATGCGTGTGTTTCAAGTGTGGGAAACTCCTGATTGACAAGGCACGCCACGGCAACCTAGGAAAACTCAAGGGCGAAGCTCGCTGGAAGAAAGTACTCGATTTGTGCCTCGGAACCACCCGTTGCGGTGAGGACACTGAGGACGGATGTGGGTCCCGTCAGCCCTCCAAGTACCGTGAGGAACCTGTACACAAGATCTATGCCGAATGGAAAGATCTAGCACTCCCGGCCGGTGTCGAGCCTCCCGCAGGTGCCACTGTGGATGATGACGGGAAAATGTCGATTCCTCTGGAACCCGAGTACGTCTACCGCCTGCTGCGGCGTATTACGGACGAGGATGTGGAATTCCTGGGATTCTCACGGCATTGGTGCCGTCCTGACTGGCTCATGTGCACTGTGCTGCCTATTCCGCCTCCTCAGGTGCGTCCCTCGGTAACCCAGGACAACAACCAGCGGTCCGAGGATGATCTGACCTCCAAACTGATCGATATTATCAAGGCCAATGCGACCCTGAAGAAGAAGATTGGTGAGGATCCCAAGAAGCGACCCATTGATGAGTGGACGAATCTCCTACAGTATCACGTGGCGACTCTGGTGGACAATGATATTCCTGGTGTTTCACCGGCTGCCCAGCGGTCTGGACGACTCCTGAAATCCCTACAGCAGCGTCTAGGATCCAAGGAGGGCCGTATCCGCAACAACTTGCAGGGCAAGCGTGTAGAATACTCGGCACGTTCCGTTATTACACCGGATCCCAATCTGTCTGTTGGAGAACTCGGTGTTCCCCAGAAAATCGCAACCAACCTCACCTTCCCTGAGAAGGTGACGGCCTTCAATCTGGCCAAACTCTACGCTCTCATCCAGAACGGCCCTGACAAGTATCCAGGTGCCAAGACGGTCCAGAGAGCCGATGGGCGCATGATCTCCCTGAAACACATGGATGGCAAATCACTCGAACTCTTTGAAGGGGACGTTGTGGCTCGCCACCTGATGGATGGGGATATTGTACTCTTCAACCGACAGCCCTCGCTGCATCGCATGAGTATGATGGGACACCGAGTGCGTGTCCTGCCATACAATACGTTCCGGTTGAATACATTCGTATGCATGCCATACAATGCGGACCAACAAAAGGTGAAGGTCTAAATAGTTTACATTATAGTAGAAGCATATACAACCATGGCAGAAATTGAAAACCGCAAAGGCGTAATTTATAAAATTACATGTGTGCGTACCGGTAAATCATACATCGGTCAAGCAAAAACACACAAAACACGAAATGGTAAACCCTATCGGTATGGATCAGTTGGTCGATGGAGCGATCACAAATCATGTGCCTGCAAATCAACTACACCCTTAGCTAAGGATATTGTTTTGTATGGCAATAATGCATTTACAATTACGGATCTGGAAACAGTTGATGAATCGGATCTGGATGCATGTGAAGCCCATTGGATTGAAACAGAAAATACCCTTGTTCCTCATGGATACAATGTTGCATCTCACTCTCGAAACAAACACAATAAAGTTTCAGAACTTCATAATCAGTTTATTGGAAAAGTAGCAGCTGCTGAAATTCACCCAGTTAATAAAGATGGTACGGAAAACTTTGTTTACCTCTACCTAATTATGCTGGACGGATCTTCAAAACGGCTTACATTTGGAAATAATGCAACTGATTCATTGGAAAAAGCTATTGCAGATGCAACGGCCTTTGCCTGTAAACTGGAATGTGAAGTAAAAAACTTTATGGAGAGTAAATTCTCGCAACAAGCAAGAACATTGTATCAACTAACTGGAACAATTCGCGAAATCACAATAACAAGTGCGAGTAATTTGATTGCAGTCTACATCATGACTACTGCTATGATAATGAAAAAAGAACAGATTCGCATTTGTTTTGGAGGGAAAACCATTACCAAAGAGAACGCCTATAAAAAAGCAATAGAATACGTAAATACACTGCCAGGTGTAAATGATGCTACAATAATTGATAAACTTAAGACCGTTTACAGTCTCTGTCCGCAACAGGCGGCTGCTCCTGGGGGTGAAGTTGCTCCCCAAGAGGAAAACAGTGTAACAACTTCTGGTGGTTCAGTCTCGTCAACTGAATCAGCAATATAACCGTCTAGTCTAGCTCGTAGTGAGTAGGCAAGACCCTCAAATTCAGGGAAACCCCTAAAACACATGAATACCAACCAGTCTGGAAACGGATCTGGGGCCGCGGCTAACGGTCGCAATGGGTAGCGGAAACGAAAGTGGATGCAAGGTGACAACGTCATGTGATTCGAGTTGCAAAAACAACAAGAAATGGGCGATCCTGAGCCAAGTCCTAAACCTCTTAGAGGCATGGATGCAGTGCAACGAGTAGATGGGGGTCGGTAAGTCTTACAACGCAGACTTGCTTAAGGTGTATTCTAGTCCCATATGAGAGTATGGGTATAACGTTTGATGGGGACGAAATGAATCTTCACGCGCCGCAGTCGATTGAAGCCGCAACGGAGTTGCGGGAGATCGCGGCGGTCCCTCTGCAAATTGTGGGACCCCGTGAGTCGGTTCCTCTTATTTCTATTGTGCAGGATACTCTTCTGGGTGCAAATCGCTTCACGCGCCCAGAAATGACCTTTAATCGCCAGGATACCATGAATCTCCTGATTCATGCCAAGCGATGGAATGGTGTTCTGCCACCCCCTGCCATAACGGATCCTGCTCCGATGTGGACGGGTCAACAAATCCTTTCTGCCCTTCTGCCTCCAGTCAATCTGGAGATGCGGAATGGCTCCTACGGTGAAAAGGACACACCGGATTCCCAGAACTTTGTCAAGATTCGCAACGGCGAGATTCTGCAGGGCGTTCTGGATAAATCGGTGTTCTCCAAACATCTCATCCACATGATGTTTAACGACTATGGTCCAGAGATGACTGTGGACTTCCTCGATAGCATTCAGACTATGATTGCGACTTTCCTGATGAATTCAGGGTTCTCTGTGGGTGTCAGTGATCTGATTGCCGACGAGGACACGAACTCGCGGATTCGCGATGAGCTGAAAAAGATTACTTCCTCGATTGAAGACCAGATTCTCCAGCTCCACATGGGACTGTTTGAGAATGCCTCGGGTCGCAGCAATCAGGAGGAGTTCGAATCCAAGGTTATGGGAACTCTCAACAAGGCGACCTCGGCGGCTGGTAAGATTGGTCTGGAATCCCTGGCCTCCAACAACCGCATGACCAACATGGTCAAGGCGGGATCCAAGGGTTCCGATACCAACGTATCGCAGATGATTGCAGCACTGGGTCAGCAGGGTATTGAGGGCAAACGGGTACCCAATGGTTTCCAACATCGCACTCTGCCACATTTCAAGCGGTTTGATGACTCTGCAACTGCCCGTGGGTTCATTGCCTCGTCGTTTATCAAGGGCCTGAATCCGGATGAATTCTTCTTTCACGCCATGGCAGGCCGTGAAGGTCTCATTGATACTGCTGTTAAAACTGCCGATACAGGTTACACGCAACGACAGATTCGTGTTGCCCTGGAGGACCTGATCACCCAGCACGACGGGTCAGTCCGCGACACCATGGGCAATCTGTTGCAAATCCGGTATGGCGAGGACGGTATCAATGCAACCAAGTTGGAAGTCCAGGAACTGCCATTGGGTGGCCTGTCGGATGAGGAGATTGCCGCGGAGTTTACGGCAGACGGTGATGGTCGTGAGGCGGCCTATATTGAAGCGGTCAAAGAGGATCGCCGGATGTTGATCGAGGGTGTGTACGGTGGCAAGATGGGAAAGACTGTTAAGTACCCTGTTCCTCTGGAACGCATTCGGAAATCCATTATTACCCAGTTTGGTCTGGACAAACGCCAGGAAGAATCGGCGATTCCCTTGGCAACTGGCAGTGAGGTGTTGGACGCCCAGGAAACCATTCTGGCCAAGACACATACTGACAATAAGATGTGGGGAGCTCTGATTCGCTATTATTTGGCACCGAAGAAGCTGCAGGTCGCCAATTTCACAAAGGTGGCTCTGGATGCATTGGTGGAGCAAATCATTGTACGCCATTGGAAGTCCTGGGTGGAACCAGGACAACCTGTGGGTGTTATTGCGGCCCAGTCGATTGGTGAGCCAGCTACACAGCTTACACTCAACACGTTCCACTTGTCAGGCGTATCAGCGAAATCCAATGTAACCCGAGGTGTTCCTCGTCTGAAGGAGTTGCTGAAGGCGACCAAGAATCCCAAGGCGGTTGAGTTGACGATTGGATTGCGACCGGACATTCGCAACAATAAGGAGGAGGCCAAGCGGGTTGCTCAGGAGTTGGAGTACACGCTCCTGCAGGATCTGGTGACGACTGCACGGATCTATTTCGACCCACGGGACGATGCTAGTCTGCTGAAGGAGGATGCGGATTGGTTGGCATTCATGGTCGCATATGAACGGGCGGGCCAGGGATTGCCGGTGGTTCCACAGGCGGATCCTCTCAGCGGTTCCGCCGGAGTTGCACCGGCTACCCAGAAATCCCCGTGGATCCTGCGATTTGAGCTGGATCGTGAACGGATGTTCCTCAAGAATATTACCATGGATGACATTGCATTTATCCTCCGTTCCAAGTTCCCAGATATGACGACGATTTACACGGATTACAACTCCCAGAATCTGGTGTTCCGTATGCGTCTCGACACGAAGGGTAGCGATCCCATTGACGATCTGACAACCCTCAAAACCCTACAAAACAAGGTTCTGACGGCTACGGCGATTCGCGGTGTTCCAGGACTCCGTGCCGTCGCCTACCAGAAGGTGGATGACTACATGGAGCTCGTGGAGGGTAAGTATCAGCGTTTCGACCAGTATGTGCTAATGACGGATGGCTCGAATTTCCTGGACGTTATGTGTCACCCAGATGTCGATGCACGCAAGGTGGTGAGCAGCAACGTCCATGACATCTATGGCAACTTGGGAATTGAAGCGACCCGTGCGGTCATGTACAAGGAGATTTCCAACGTGTTTGAGGAATCCGGTACCAGCGTGAACTACCGCCATGTAGGAATCCTGGTAGACAAGATTTGCACTAAGGGCAAACTGATGTCGATTGATCGCTATGGTATCAACAAGAATGACATTGGTCCTCTGGCAAAGATGTCATTTGAGCAGACGGAGGATATTGCACTAAGGGCGGCATTGTTTGGAGAGCGGGATCCTGTGTTGGGAATTTCGGCCAACGTTATGCTCGGTGCTCCTATTAAGGCGGGTACAGCATTTACGGAGATTCTGTTGGATGAGGCGGCGGCGTTTGAGCTGGCCAGGACTACACCGGAACAGACTACAACCTTCAAACCGGCCAAGGGACCACTTGCCCTCGGCGAGAAGGACATTGAGAATATCCTGTATGCGGACCAGAGTGGTGAGTGTGGCCGTGAGAATCTACGGCTCGAAGCAGCACTCCCTCTGCCTCCTACTGAAGTTCCTACAGAGGACATTCCGGATGTGGAGATTGCCTACATCGAGAACGAGTAATCAATACAATAAATGTAATTATTTTTTGCATCTCCCAAAGAGACAAGGACATGCAAGAACTTATCCTGGATTACCAGAAGTTTCCATCCGGCAAACAATATGCCTGTGTGCGGTATGGAAAAGACAAGATCTTTTTGCGCAACATTGCGTTCCTACATCCATCCTCGGATAAGCAGCGAATTGTGTTGGTGCATGAATGGGACTATCCGATGGCGAAAGAGTGGGAGCCACCGAAGGGGCAGATGGAATGGAAGGAGTTTTCTGCAAAGGGATACAAGAAGGGTCAGAAGCTTACATCGAAGCAAATGGTTGCTGCTATGAAAGAAGGAGTGTTAAGGGAAGTTGCAGAGGAAGCCAAGATTCCGGCAACCAACATCCGGTCTCTAGAACCTATCTATTTGTCGTATACCGAACCTTTTCCTGAGGCGGGACCGAATGCATTTTTCCGTTATCAATTCTGGGAGGGTATTGTAAGTGTCGATGCCGTCGAGGCCGCCCAGAAAACCATTGAACGCATAGTGGCGAACCCAGAAGTGCAGGCGAAACTTCCGGCAGACAAGAAGGAGAAGGATGCTGTTGGATTCTGGAAACCGACAACAAAGAGCGACTGGGATAAAATACGCGGGGCTTTTTCAGGTGCAATGACAAGGATGT
>JACCDO010002210.1_pt1 | contig 26679 bp, 31 predicted proteins | sample 7446101 | NCBI WGS metagenome assembly JACCDO01 (sample SAMN15323440, study PRJNA562643) | freshwater metagenome | isolation source: river surface water | place: USA:Blue River Watershed | collected 2017-08-16 | reverse complement strand
GCCACTAATTTCCCCATAGCTTGGAAAAGATCTAGCATCAAAGAAAACACTTCCATCTTTACCAACATAAGCATGCTTTTTTTCAATTAATTTTTTGATTAAATCAATCATTAAATCTATAGATTCACTTGCTTTTGGATATTTTGTTGCAGGTAATATATTCAAACTTTTTAAATCTTCGTGAAAAGACTTTTCATATTTTCTAGCAATCGAAAGAGCATCACTTGCTTCTTTTGTTGCTTGAGTAATTAAGCGATCTTCTGTGTCAAGTTGTCCTTCATCAACACCACCTAGACCTTGATCATCTGCCATATGGCCAACATCTGTGATGTTTTGGATTAGCTCAACATTAAGACCCTGATATTGCGCAAGTCGTTTTATTAAATCTGTTAATAAAAAAGTTCTCATATTTCCAACATGAGCATCCCGATAAACAGTTGGACCGCATGCATACATTGTTAAAACACCCTTAGTTGAGGGCTTGATTTCAACAACTTGTCTCAATCGGGTGTCGTAAAGTCTCATGGGTTTAAGCGTAGTTGAAATTGAATTTTTAGCATACGCATTCTTTCGTAGTCTCTAAATTTTTGAAGTAACGATAGTAGGCGTATTCGTGATGCACTTTATAGCCAAGAGATTCATACATTTTCACAGCTACCAAATTAGATTTCAACACTTGAAGCACGATTTTTTCATGACCAATTTCTGCTACAGAATTAGAAAGAGATTTCATTATCTTTTTTGCTAAACCTTGATTTCTATATTTTTCCAAAACCCACACGGTAGTTACCATTGCTTGTTTATCAGATGCTGCAATTCTTCCTGTAGCAATTATTTCTCCTACTTCATTTTCAATAGATGCAAATCTGACAAAGCTGCCACTAGTTAATAATTCTTTGCTAATTCTTGAACTAACTTCTTCATCTCTTCCAATAATTGCTTCAAACCATTTATCACTTAAATTGGACTCTAAAATTACGCCAGATACTTTATTTTTTTCAGCAGAACCAATCATGTAGTAAGCCACATCAATTTCTTTAAAGTTATTTCTTATTAAACTTTGATCAAAACCACCTGGCTTTGGACTTTGAATAATTGCCACTGCATTTCTTTTTCTATACCATTCAATAATTTTTTGAAAAGTTTTATCTACATCCTCTTCAGGTCTTCCATCAAGAAGACATGAATTTGCCCTAGCTGATTTATTTCCAGAAAATCTCAAAGCCCAATCATTTAAGAATTCTTTTTCGTTTGCCACCCAAGTAGTTTCTGAGTCTCTTTCAAGATCTAGAGCTCCAATTTCAGGCTCAACCACTTTGGCAGCAAAAATATTTCCAGAAACTATTTCTTCAATACTGTTATCTTTTTTCTCAATTTGTATGATTCCTTTTGGCCAGTCATTGGTCCATGAAACAAGAATTCCCAAGGTGTCAGTTAAATTCGATCCATCAAAATGGCGCACACTGACCCGTCGCCCAAGATCTGAAGGAGAAATCCTTAACCTGCCGATTGCAGCCATAGTAGAAAATTTGTTCCTTTCGGATACTCTTTATATACAAATAGTAGAGATGAAGTAGTTTTGTCTTACGTACTTAGTAGAGGAGTATTTGCGTGACCTACGTAATTGCCGAACCATGCATTGACTTGAAAGATAAATCTTGCATAGAAGAATGTCCAGTTGACTGCATTTATGAAGGCGAACGCATGCTCTACATCCATCCAGATGAATGCGTTGATTGCGGAGCATGTGAACCAGTGTGCCCAGTTGAAGCAATCTATTACGAAGATGATGTTCCAGAAAATTACAAAGATTACTCAGCATCAAATGCTGCATTCTTTACAGACTTAGGATCTCCAGGTGGAGCTGCCAAACTTGGTATGACACCAAATGATCCTGAAGTTATCAAAAATAAACCTAAGAAATAAATAATCCTTGTGAGTAATCAAAAACTGGTCTATTTAGGACCACCAGGAACTTTTACTCACGCGGCAATCGATTTAATGACAGTGCCATGGAATGGCGAAATAGTTGCAGAAAAAGAAGTTTCAGATGTTGTCTTTGCAGTTGAATCAGGAAGTGCTGATGCAGGTTTAGTCCCACTAGAAAATTCAGTGGAAGGCGATGTTTTAAGCACACTTGATGAATTAATTTTTAGATCAGCGCAATGTTTTATTAATGAAGAAATTGTTGTACCAATTTCTTTTGTATTAGCTGTACCATCATCTACAAAAAATGCTGAAGTAAAAAAAATATTAACTCATCCACATGCAGCTGCTCAATGTAAAGAATTTATTAAATTAAATAAATTAGAAGTAGAATTCACAGCATCTACAGCTGATGCTTGTCGAATAGTGGCAGAAAGAAAAGAAGCTGGTCTTGGCGCAATTGCTGCAAGTAAAGGTGCAGACACATTTGGATTATTCGTAAAGCAAACAAGATTAGAGGACTTTGCTGGTGGCAAAACGAGAATGGCTTTGATTTCCAGAAATTTATCTTCTCCTACTGGTCATGACAAAACCACTTTGGTGATAACTCCAGTGGCAGATAGAAATGGATTGTTATCAGATATCTTGAACTGTTTTGCAAAAAGAGATATTGGTTTAACTGCTATTAGTTCAAGGCCTTTAAAAACAAGGCTTGGTGAATACACATTTTTAGTTTCTGCTCGCGGTCATATTGGGGAGCCAACTTTACAATCAGCAATTATGGATGTGAGCAGTATTGGTGCTGCTGTAAAAGTTTTAGGTTCTTACCCAATGAATCCAGAAATTAGTTCTGCCCGTGTAGGTGAATCTTTACCACCAGGAAGTGTTACTGCAGATGTTTTGAAGGAATGGGTTGGACGTTTAGTTAAAGCTGCCACTGAAGTTCCTCGTTAAAACTTTTTTATGAAAATTTCCATAATTGGCTTAGGCCTAATCGGTGGTTCAATTGCTCAAGGTTTAAAAAATAAACATGAAATTAGTGTTTTAGATCCCGATTTAAATTCTTTAGAAGCAGCAAAAAAGATTGGTTTCAAAGTTCTAAAAAATATTGATGAAGCACTTGAATCTGAATTAGTTATAGTTGCAGCTCCAACAAGTGTGAGTGAAGAAATCCTTAAAGAATTAAGTAATAAGAAATTTAAGAATTTTGTTTCTGATATTTGTTCCGTAAAAGCATCATTACAAGAAGCATCTAAAGATTTAAATTATGTAGGAACTCATCCCATGGCTGGTTCTACCAAAGCAGGTTTTACAAATGCAAATCCTGAAATATTTAAAAATGCTCCTTGGGCAGTAAGTGTTACCTCAAATACAAACAATCAAGCATTAATTGCCATAGTTTCAATTATTAATGAACTGGGTGCATTTGTAGTTCCTGTTGATCCAATTGAACATGATGAATCTGTAGTTTTAAGTTCACATCTTGCTCACGTTGTTGCTTCTGCCTACGCCAAAAGTGTGGGTGAGTCAGAGTTTGCCCAATTAGCTCAATTGTTAGCCGGAGGAAGCTTTAGAGATTTAACCAGAGTAACTACTTCTCCAGCAGAAAGAACTGCTGAAATAGTTTGGCCTAACAGAAAATCATTATCAAAAGTTGTAGAAAATTTAAGTGAAAATTTGGCTAAATTACAAAATCTATTAGAGCAGGGAAGCCAAGCAGATATTGAAAAATATCTTCAATCAGCCAGTAGTTTAAGAACTATTTCTGATGCGACCATAAATAAAGTTAAGAATCATCAGGGAGAAAAAGTGGCGATTAAGGCAATTACCTTAAAAGATGAATTTTTAAAATATTCTCAAAAGAGAATAATAGCCACGGATTTTGTATTTGAATCAGAAAATATTAGTTATTTAATTAACGAAATTTAATTTTTGTGAAGGACTGAATTTAAACCAGTCCAGTTTCCTGTTTTATTCGAAGCTTCAATTGCTCCTGTTTGAGAATTTCTTCTAAATAATAAATCATTTGCCCCAGATAATTCTCTTGCTTTAACAATTTTTCCATCAGGAAGAATCACTTTTGAACCTGCTGTTAAATAAAGTCCTGCTTCAACAATGCAATTATTTCCCAAACTAATTCCAAGACCTGCATTTGCTCCAATTAAACATTTTTCGCCAACGCTTATTACTTCTTGTCCTCCGCCAGAAAGTGTGCCCATGATTGATGCACCTCCACCAATGTCAGAACCATCACCAACAACAACACCAGCAGAAATTCTTCCTTCAACCATGGAAGTACCTAAAGTTCCGGCGTTAAAGTTAACAAAACCTTCATGCATCACAGTTGTACCACTTGCTAAATGTGCACCTAATCGAACACGATCTGCATCTGCAATTCTTACTCCGCTTGGAATTACGTAATCAAGCATTCTTGGAAATTTATCTAGAGAAAATACAGTTAAGTGAGTTCCAGATTTTTTAGCATTTGCTCTAACGGAATCAACTTTGTCTGGTAAAACTGGGCCAATAGTTGTCCATGCGACATTATTTAGAATTGAAAAAATTCCTTCTAAATTTATAGAACGTGGTTTTACTAATCGATGTGAAAGTAAATGCAACCTTAAGTATGCATCTGCTACATCTAGAGCTGGTTTTGATAAATCTTTTATGGAAGTTTTAACCACTTTGATTTCGCAACCTCTAATTGAATCTTTTCTTTCATATTTTGAACTATCAATTAATTGAATTGGCGAAATTGATAAAGCTGGATTTGGAAACCAAACGTCAAGTGTTTTATTGCCATCAATAGTGGCTATTCCTATTCCACTAGCGGCTTCGGTTATAAATCTCATGAGTCAAAACTATCTTGTAATTGGGGTTAATGGATACATAAGGGTTAGGTTGTTGGCACAATAGGAATGTGTTGAATATAAATCAAGAACTAAGCAAACTTACCCTTGATCTTGTCAATATTTCCAGTGTTTCTAAAGATGAGAAATCAATTGCAGATTCAATAGCAGAGGCATTAAAAAAATATAGCCATTTAAAAATAACAAGAGTTAATAATTCAATTGTGGCTCAAACTAATTTTGGAAATAAACAAAGAGTAGTAATTGCTGGTCATATAGACACAGTTCCTGCTAACAATAATTTTCCTGGAAAAATTAATAATTCTGAAGTTTTTGGCTTGGGTTCAGTAGATATGAAATCAGGTATCGCAGTTGCTTTAAAACTGGCTTCAGAAATTACAAGCTCTAATTATGATGTGACATATTTATTTTACGAATCAGAAGAAATCGAAACAAAATTTAATGGGTTAGAATTAATAACAAAACAGCAAAAAGATTTATTAGATTGCGATTTTGCCATTCTGATGGAACCAACAAATGGAATTTTAGAAGTAGGCTGCCAAGGATCTTTAAGATTTGAAGTAAGTACAAGTGGTAAAAGATCACATTCTGCAAGATGGTGGAATGGAGAAAATGCAATTCATAAAACAAATAAGATTTTAGAAATTTTAAATAATTACAAATCTAGAGAACCAGAAATAGATGGTCATAAATTTAGAGAAGGTTTACAAGCTGTAAAGGTTAATGGTGGAATTGCTGGCAATGTGGTGCCAGATTCAGTAACTATTTCAATAAATCATCGTTTTGCACCTGATACGTCAATAGATCAAGCAACACAAAATATGAAAACTTTGTTTAAAGATTTCAATTTTCAATTAGTTGATGCAGCAAATGCTGCCCCTACTGGACTATCAAATCCATTGATAAAAGAATTTGTTTCAAATATTGGAAAAAATGTTGCACCAAAATTTGGTTGGACCGATGTAGCTCGTTTCGCTAATGCTGGAATTCCTGCAATTAATTTTGGTCCAGGAGATCCAAATTTGGCACATCACCCAGAAGAAAAAGTTTTGATTTCTCAAATTAATGATGTTTATGAAAGTTTAAAGAATTGGCTTACTAAATAGTGAAAGTTGACCTTTCTTTAGATATCGAAATTAATGCAAGTCAAAAAGAAGTTTTTGATTCATTTGTTAATTGGGAAACCCAAGGTGAGTGGATGTTTGGCACAAAAGTTTATAGAACAAAAAACAATGGTGAGGGTATAGGTGGAGAAATTGTTGCCTGGACTGGGTTTTGGAAAATTGGTTTTAATGATCCCATGGTTATCACTAAATGGGAAGCACCTCGAATTGTTGATATGAAACATTTAGGAAAAGTAGTTAAAGGCACTGGTTCAATGATTGCAGAAAAAATTTCAGATAACCGCACTAAATTTATTTGGAGTGAAACGATTGAATTACCATTTTCAATATTTGGTCGTATTGGTTGGTTTTTCATTAAACCGTTTTTTGTTATCGCAATTAAGCATTCATTGAAGAAATTTGCTCTCACTTTTGCACAAAAGGGGTCCATTTAGACAAAGTTGCATCAATGCTGGGATAATAGAAATAACAACGTTTAATTGAAATGAAAAAGGTGTGAAGATGGCAGCAATGAAACCTCGTACTGGTGATGGACCAATGGAAGTTACCAAAGAAGGTAAAGGTGTTGTCGTTCGTATTCCTCTTGAAGGCGGCGGTCGTTTAGTAGTTGAGATGACAGTTGACGAAGCTAAAGAATTAGATGTTCAACTAGAAGTTTTAAAGTAATTTAATTAGGTCTGTAAGAACAAGCAATTACACCGGTTCCATTTGGGATCATTACTGAAACTAATCTTTGATCCTCTTTAATTTTTTCTAAAACTCTTGATACTGCTAAATTATCAGGATCATTTTGAAATTGAGCATCGTTTAATACATTGTTATAAATCAGTATTCCGCCTGGTCTTAATAATCTCATAGTTTCTTCTAAGAGAGTTTCATATTCTAATTTGTCACCATTTATGAAAACTAAATCATAAGCATTATCTGTTAGACGAGTTATTACTTCTAAAGCTTTGCCGGCAATTAATCTAATTTTATTTGCAGAAATTGAAGCACTACTAAAAATTTCTTTACTTATTCTTTGTCTTTCTGGATCTTTATCTATTGAGGTTAAAACTCCGGCAGAATTCATTCCTTTAAAAAGCCATAAACCAGATAATCCGGTGCCAGTTCCAATTTCAACAACGTTTGAAGCATCAATTGTGGAAGCTAAAAATTTTAGTAAAGTTCCCACACCTGAGCCAATAGGTTTAATGCCAAGCTCAGCAGATTTTTCTCTTGCTTTTAATTGAAAAGAATCTTCTTCAATAAATTCTTGGGAAAATTTCCAATCTTCCACACTTGGAAAATTTGTCATGTAACTACCTTCGATTGGCCTTTGCCTCCATCTTAATGTTTTCTAAAAAATACGAAGGATTTAACCAAGAATTGCCTTTTAAGTCCTTATTTGAAGTGCGAAATCTAAAGCCTATGCCTAAACTAAAAGAAAGACTTGTTAGGGAAAGAAAAAAGCAAAGTAGATAATGGAAGAAACCACTAGTTCACCAACACCAGGATTTGCCACAATGCCAACCAAACCTTCATGGGAAAGAAAAAAGAAAAGAACTCCTCTTTCAGCAGTTGTTGTGATTTCTTTATTAGTGGGTGGTCTTGCTGGTGGTGCTGTTGGATTTGTGGCTGCTGATTTAGCAAACGGAGTTTCCAGTAATCCAACACAAACAATTCAAAGTCCAACTACAAATACAAATGTTCCTATTACTCCTGCAAATGAAACAGTTTCACAAATAGTGCAAAACGTTAAATCAAGTGTTGTTTCAATTAAAGCTGACGGAAATTCAGGAACGGGAACTGGTTCAGGATTTATTTACAGACAAGATGGCTACATCATTACTAACAATCACGTTGTTGCACCAGCTTTAAATGGTGGAAAACTTACAGTTTTTCTAGAAAACAAAACAGAATTTGAAGCAAGATTAATTGGAAGAAATCCTTCTTATGATTTAGCTGTTTTAAAAATTGAAGCAACTGGATTAAGTCCAGTAAAAATTGGGGATTCAAATGCGCTAAATGTAGGAGATTTAACAGTTGCATTTGGTTCACCACTTGGATTAAGTGGCACAGTTACTTCAGGAATTGTTAGTGCAGTTAATCGTCCAGTAACAGCTGGTGGACAAGATGATCAATCATTTATATCTGCAATTCAAACTGATGCAGCCATTAATCCAGGAAATTCCGGTGGCCCATTAGTTAATGGCCAAGCAGAAGTAATTGGTGTCAACTCTGCAATTGCAACTTTAGGATTTGGTGGGCAAAGTGGAAGTATTGGTTTAGGTTTTGCAATTCCTATGAATCAAGCGCAAAGAATTATTACTGAAATAATCAACACTGGTAGATCAACAACTCCAATTGCTGGAATAAGTATTGATTCAACTTATCAAGGAACAGGTGCACGAATTGCAGAAGTTGTTGCAGATGGTCCTGCATCAAAAACTGATTTAAAAACGGGAGATGTTGTTACAAAAATAAATGGTGAAATTGTTGGTGATTCAACTGAATTAATTGTTGCCATTAGAAGAAATAACCCAGGTGACACAATTCTTTTAACAGTAAAGAATTCTTCAGGAAACGAAAGAGAAGTTAGTGTGGTTTTGGGAAGTAGAGAAGAAGGTTAATTAGTAATTAACCCTAAATTCTTTCCTACTAATCCTTTTGGATTTTTAATTAAAGAATTTGCAATATTCATAATTTCTTTGCTAGCTAAAGATTCTGGATCGGTAAGGATTAAAGGTTTTCCATCATCTGCACCTTCTCTAAGGTTTACATCAAATGGAACTTTTCCTAATACTTTTACTTCAGTTCCTAATTCATTGGTTAAAGCCTTGGCAACATTATCTCCGCCACCTTTTCCAAATAAATCCATTATTTCTCCACACTTTGGACAAATAACACCACTCATATTTTCAATAACTCCCACAACTCTTTGATGAGTTTGTTTGGCTAAAGTTCCAGATCTAACAGCAACTTCTGCAGCACCGATTTGTGGCGTTGTAATCACAATAATTTCTGATTTAGGAACTAGTTGGGCAACACTTATTGCTACATCACCTGTTCCTGGTGGTAAATCAAGAAGTAAGACATCTAAATCTCCCCACCAAACATCTGTCATAAATTGTTCAACTGCTTTGTGAAGCATTGGTCCTCTAAATGCAATTGGTTGAGTTACACCACCTGGTTTAAATGCCAACATGGAAATAACTCTTAAACCATGAGCAAGTTGTGGCATGATCATTCCTTCAACCACAGTTGGTGCATTTGTTACACCCATAATTCTTGGGATTGAATGCCCATAAATGTCTGCATCAAGAATTCCCACAGATAAACCTAATTTAGAAAAAGCGATTCCTAGATTTGCAGTAATTGAAGATTTTCCAACTCCACCTTTACCTGAAGCTATTGCATAAACTCTGGTCAAATTTCTTTCACTAGCAAATGGATTATCTTTAACTGGTCCTCTAAGTTGCTCTCTTAATTTCTTTCTTTGAGCATCATTCATCACATCTAAATCAACTTTTACATTAGCTTTTTCATCAACTTTTTTTACCGCATTTGTAACTCGATTTACTATCTCTTGTCTTAAAGGGCAGCCTTCAACTGTTAAATAAATATCTACTTGCACATTTAGATCTGTAACAGAAACATTTTTGACCATGCCAATTTCTGTGATGGGTCTTCTAATTTCAGGATCTTGCACAGTTGCAAGAGCAGTCATCACCGATTCTTTGGTTAAAGACACTTTTTACTTTTATTCCAATTCTTTTTTCTCATTAGAGAATTGAATTTCTTCGATTAATTCTCTTAATTCATTCTTAATGTAGTCACGAGTTGCTACATCACTTAAGGCTATGCGTAAATCTGCTAATTCGCGAGCCAAGAATTCAGAATCAGCCAACAGTCTTGCGGCTTGAGTTCTATCTTGAGCAATTTGAACTCTGTCTCTATCTGCTTGACGATTTTGAGCAAGCAAAATTAAAGGTGCAGCATAAGAAGCTTGTAGGGAAAGCATCAAAGTTAAGGCTAAAAATGGCCATGGATCTACTCGATAATTTTCTGGTCCAATTGTGTTCCATAAAATCCAGGCGATGATAAATATTGTCATAAGCGCAATGAATCGCCATGATCCAATTCTTCTGGCAACTCTTTCACTTAACAATCCAAATCTTTCTGGATCATAAGGATTTTTAAATTGCAAACCTCTACTTCTTGGTTGATCAAGACGAGAAGATCTTATTTTTTTACTCATCGATTCACCTCAATTGCATCTTGATCGCGCCAATCATCAGGCAACATGTGATCAATTACGTCATCAACTGTTACTGCACCTAGTAAACGGTTTTCAGAATCAACAACAGGTAATGCTACTAAGTTATAAGTCGCAAAATATCTAGTAACTAAAGCAAGTGAAGTATTTGGTTCAACAGGTTTTAATTCAGTATCAATAACACTAGAAACTAAAGTTCCTGGTGCTTCTCGTAACAGCCTTTGCATATGAGCCACACCTAAAAATTTTCCAGTTGGAGTATCAAGTGGTGGTCTAACAACATAAACCTGACTTGCAAGTGATGGTGGTAATTCTGGATTTCTCACATTTGCTAAAGCTTCTGCAACAGTTGCATCAGGTGGTAAAACTATCGGTTCAGTAGTCATCATTCCACCAGCAGTGTAATCACCGTAAGTCAAAAGTCTTCTTAAATCATCTGCTTCTTCTGGTTCCATTAACTCTAAATATTCTTCAGCTTTTTGCGGTGGTAATTCTTTTAACAAATCTGCTGCATCATCTGGTGCCATTTCTTCAATAACATCAGCGGCACGTTCAATTTCTAATTTTTCAACAATTGCAACTCGAGTTTCTTCACTCATCTCTTCTAAAACATCTGCAAGTCTTTCGTCATCTAATTTTGATAAAACTTCTACTTGTTTATTTAATTCAAAATCAGCAATATAGGTTGCAATATCAGGTGCTCTCATATCATTTATAGAAATTAAAGTATTATCAACGGGTTGATTTGATTCTTGTAATGTTAAACCTTCAACTTCGCTCCAATCAGCGAAGAATTTTTCACCACGACGACCAAATCTGGTTGAAGCTCGTTTCAAATAAATTTTTGTTATATGCCAATCAGCACCAGGTCTTGATTGTTCCATCGCAATATCTAGCAATGTAACTTCTTCACCAGTTTTTTTCATTTTCAGTTTTCGATCTAAAAGCTGTCCAACTACACGAGATTCGGTTTCTCTTTGTTCAAATCTACGCATGTTTACTACACCTGTTGAAATAATTTGGCGTGACTCAAATTCATTTACTCTAGAAATAGGTAAAAACACAATTCTTCTTTGTGGCACTTCAACTAATAGTCCAATAATTCGTGGGGGATTGTTGCTATGTCTTAAATGAACGAGGGTATCGCGAACTTTGCCCAGCTGATCTCCTTGAGGATCAAATACAGCTGTGCCGGTTAAGCGAGATATAAATATGCGGTCAGTCACAACGAGAGTCTACTTCTTACTTGTGATTGACTTTTACTCTTATATGAAATTTACGAATACATTAAGCAAAAATTCATTTGATTTTGTAATTCTTGCTGTTGCGATATTAGCCATATCTACATCTGGACCCTTAATAACTATTACAGCAGCTCCTGCTTTGGCTATTGCTTTTTGGAGATGCTTAATAGGAGCAATTGCTACAGCTCCTTTTGCATTTAAATCTGGAATCAATATTGATAAAAATGCATTTAAAGCATCTTTACTTGCAGGATTATTATTGGGAATACATTTTGCAGTTTGGATTCCGTCTTTAAGATTTACTACCGTTGCTGCTTCTACTGCGATGGTTGCAACACAACCTGCATGGGCTGCATTATTTGCAAGGCTAAAAGGTGAAAGTTTTCCTAAACAAGTTTGGTTTGGAATATTCATAGCTTTAGTTGGCGTAATTCTTTTAACAGGAATAGATATTTCACTTAATAGAAATGCAGTTATTGGAGATTTACTTGCCTTACTTGGAGCAATATTTGCAGCTCTTTATGTCACTGTTGGTCAAAGTGCTAGAGAAAAATTAACAACCGCGCAATATACATTTATTGCTTATTCTGCTGCCGCTTTTTCATTACTTATAATTAGTTTATTTTTATCAGTTAAGTTAACAGGATTTTCTAGGCAAGCTTGGATTTATATTTTTCTATTGACATTACTTGCTCAAATTCTTGGCCACACTTTATTTAACATCACCCTACGATCTCTTTCTGCCACAGTTGTGAGTATGGGAATTTTATTTGAAATGCCAGGTTCAACAATTATTGCTGCATTATTAATAGGTCAAGTGCCACCTTGGCAAACAATTCCAGCAATTGTTTTGCTTATGACAGGAATGGTTTTTGTGGTTAAAGGTTATAAAACTAAATAGCTTTAAGAAAAGTATCAATTTCGATAGCAGTTTTATCTGGCATTTCTCTAGCAGGAGAATGGCCTGCACCAAATATTTCAACATATTGACCATTTAATTTCTGAGCAAATTCTTGCTGCACAGGTAATGGCCAAATGTCATCTTTTTCACCAGACATAACTAGAACTGGAACTTTGTGATTTTCTAAAGTTTTAATTAATTTTTCACTTACAGGATCAATATGCATCAACATATTTCCAATAGTTTTAATTGATAGTGGATTTGTTTTAATCCAGCGTTGTCTTCTCCATTTTCTTACTTTTCTAGAAAATTTTCTATATCCAACCATTTTTTCTGCAACAGTTTTAAGAAACCAAATAGTGGCCATGTTGTATTTATCTGTTGCTTTAACTAATCGAGGTAATCCTCCCCACCGATTTCTTGGTAATGCTCCAGGACCGCTACACATCAAAGTAATGCTTGCAAAAGATTTAGGAGATTTACTTACTGCAATTTGACTAACTAATCCACCAAAAGAATGGCCAATGACATGAATAGGTTCTGTAAAACTATTTGCTATATCTATTACATCTTGAGCAAGTAAATCAATTGTGAAGTCATTTTCATTATTTGATCCATATGTTGCAGGTTGTCCATATTGATCGATAGCAAAACAATGCCAACCAAGAGATGAAAGTATTGGCATTATTGCTACAAAATCTTCTTTGCTTCCACTAAAGCCTGGAATCATCAAAATAGTTCCTGCATGAATGGATTCAGGCTCTGAAACTAAAGCTCCAACTATGCATCGTTGGGTAATTAATTTTTCTTCTCTAACACCAGCAGGATTTTTTAATAACTGTTCTTGCATTGATTAGCCGGCAAAACCTACACGTCTTTGTTCAGGAACACCAAGTTCTACAAAAGTTAAACGATCTCCTGGAATTAAAATTTTTCTTCCTTTGTCATCAATTAAAGACAATAAAGTTTTATTTTTGACAGCGACTTCTATTTCTTTAGTAATTTCTTCTGCTGAAGATTTAGTCTCAAAAATGACTTCTCTAGCACTATCTTGAACACCAATTCTTACTTCCATTTGAACCTTTTGTCTCCTAAATTCTGTTACTTCCAACAATATAAGTAGTCAAGCACTCCTGCATCCTCTAGGTTTGCGGCATATCTTGTACTGACCTAAAGTTAATAATTATGTTGGAATCCAATATTTTGACCAGTAATTCATCAATAAGGCTTAGAAGAGCAAATGAAGGTTCACCCGAAAAAGTCTTGATGCTGCATGGCCTTGGTGGCACAGGTCTTAATTGGAAACATTTAATTAATTCTTTTGATAATTCATTTGATATTTTGGCCCCAGATTTTCCTGGTTTTGGTTTATCCACTCCGATGAAAAATAATCAATATCATCCAAAAGATTTTGCTTCCAGTATGGCTGAGGTTGTAATTAATCAATTTGGAAGTCAAAAAGTTCATTTATTTGGGAACTCTCATGGCGGTTCTGTAGCAGTTCATTTTGCATCCATGTTTCCAGAGTTAACAAAATCATTAACTTTAATCTCACCAGCTTTACCTGATCTTTTTCCAAAATTAAGCGCATCTCCGGTAATTCTTTCTGCAATTCCAGGTGTGGGTGAAAAATTATTAGAAAAATATCAAGAGCTTTCGATGGAAGAAAGAGCTCGAAATACTATTAATCAATGTTTTTTTGATATTAAACATGGTGAAAATATTTGGCTTGAAGATTTATTGTATGAAATGAAAGATCGCCAAGGTCAAACCTATATTAATGAATTGACTTTAACGACATTAAGAAATCTATTGAAAACTTATTTTGATTTTTCAGAAACAAATCCTTGGCAATTAGCTAAAAATATAAAACAACATTCACTATTTATATACGGGGCAAAAGATAAACTAGTTCATCCTAAAGCTGCACATGTGGTAACCAAATATTTTGAAAATTCAAAAGTCTTGGTTCTACCTAGAATTGGCCATGTTGCCCATATTGAAAAACCGCATGCTGTGAGAGATTTCTTTTATAAGCACCACTTTTCAAACCATCTAGTCACGGAGTAATGTTTAGGCCACAAGAAGATTAAGAGGGTGTGTTCTTATGGCATCAAGTATCAAACAATCAGCAAGTGCTCCTTTAAAAGTTGCTCAATTAGAAGCAGATATTAAATCAGGAAAAATAGACACAGTAATTGTTGGCATTACAGACATGCAAGGTCGTTTGCAAGGTAAAAGAATGCATGCACCATTTTTTTTGAAAGACACAATGAATCACGGAACTGAAGGCTGTAATTATTTGTTAGCAGTTGATGTTGATATGAATACTGTTTCTGGTTTTGCAATGAGTTCTTGGGATTCTGGTTATGGCGATATGGTTATGGCACCTGACTACGACACTCTTCGTTACATTCCATGGCTTCCAGGAACTGCCATGGTTTTAGCTGATTTATTAAAAACAGATCACACAGATGTTTATGCATCACCTAGACAAATTTTAAAAAAGCAAATTAATAGATTAAAAGAACACAAACTTATTCCTTATGTTGGAACAGAATTAGAATTTATTGTTTTCAAAGATTCTTTTGAAGAAGCTTGGAATAAAGGTTATAAAGATTTAATTCCAGGAAATCAATACAACGTTGATTACTCACTTCTTGGCACTACTCGAGTTGAAGGATTACTAAGAGCAATTCGTTTAGGAATGGATGGTGCAGGTTTAGAAGTTGAATCTGCAAAAGGTGAATGTAATTTCGGTCAACATGAAATAGCTTTCAGATTCAAAGATGCTCTAACCACAGCTGATAATCATGTGATTTACAAATTAGGCGCTAAAGAAATAGCAGCTGAGCAAAATATGTCATTAACATTTATGGCAAAGTTTAATGAACGTGAAGGAAGCTCTTGTCATATTCATTTATCTGTTCGTGGAGAAAACGATGAACCAGTAATGGCAGATGATAAAGATCCTCAAGGTTTAAGTGCTTTAGGAAAATCATTTATCGCCGGCCAACTTAAATACATGCGTGAAATGACATTATTTTTTGCACCAAATATCAATTCATATAAAAGATATGTTGAAGGCTCTTTTGCTCCAACTGCAATGAAATGGGGAAGAGACAACAGAACTTGCTCAATTCGTTTAGTGGGCCATGGACATTCACTTCGTTTTGAAAACAGAGTTCCAGGTGGAGATGTAAATCCATATTTGGCAGAAGCTGCCATGATTGCTGCAGGAATAGCAGGAATTGAAGAAAAACTTACTTTGGAACCAGCATTTGAAGGTAATGCTTATGTTTCTGATGCAGTTAGAGTTCCTTCAACATTGACAAAAGCTGCAGATCTATGGGAAAAAAGTGATTTTGTAGCCAAAGTATTTGGTCAAGAAGTAAAAGATCACTACTTAAATATGGCCAGGGTTGAAATAGCAGCATTTGATAAAAGCATTACCGATTGGGAGAGATTCAGAAGTTTCGAAAGAATGTAGTACTAAAGTAAAGCAATCAAGAATTTAAGGGGTTTATAAATTGACGACTTTGCATGATGTTATTTCTCCCATCAATGAACAAAAGCTAACTCAAGTTCCAGCTTTATCAGCCACTGAAACAGTTGAGGCAATTACTAGAGCTCAAAAAGCGTTTGAATCTTGGAAAAAAGTTTCACCTGCCGATCGGGCAAAGTTATTGAGAAATTTTGCAAGCAAAGTTGAAGCAAATATTGAAGTGTTAGCAAAACTTGAAGTTGAAAACGCAGGTCACACAATTGGTAATGCCAGATGGGAAGCGAATAACGTAGTTAATGTTTTGAACTATTACGCTGGTGCTCCTGAAAGATTGTTTGGCAGACAAATTCCTGTTCCAGGTGGAGTCGATATGACTTTTAGAGAACCAATTGGTGTGGTGGGAATTATTGTGCCGTGGAATTTTCCGATGCCAATTGCTGGTTGGGGTTTTGCACCAGCTTTAGCAGCTGGCTGCACAGTCGTTTTAAAACCTGCAGAAGTTACACCTTTAACTGCAATGAAATTAGCTGAACTTGGTTTAGAAGCAGGATTACCAGAAAATGTGTTTCAAGTTGTAACAGGTTCAGGAAAAATTGTTGGAGAAACATTAGTTCAAGATCCAAGAGTAAGAAAAATAGTTTTTACAGGTTCAACTGAAATTGGCACACAAATTATGGCCAAATGTGCACCTAATGTAAAAAGAGTAACTTTGGAATTGGGTGGCAAATCTGCCAACGTAATTTTTGCTGATTCAGATCTAGAAAAAGCAGCAGCAAGTGCACCAGGTTCTGTGTTTGATAATGCCGGACAAGATTGCTGTGCTAGATCTAGGTTATTAATCGAAAAAAGTGCTTTCGATAAATTTATGCCTCTTTTTGAAAAAGCAGTTAAAGCTTTTAAATGTGCAGATCCATTTGATTCATCAACTGAAATGGGACCACTTATAACAAAAGCTCATAAAGAAAGGGTTGCTTCATATGTAGAAGAATCTTTGGTGGCATTTAGAGGAAGTGCACCATCTGGAACGGGATTCTGGTTTCCGCCAACAGTTTTACATATTAAAGATAGAAATCATCGTGCTCTTCGAGAAGAGATTTTTGGTCCAGTGGTTTCTGTTGTTACTTTCGAAAATGAAGCAGATGCAATTAATTTGGCAAATGATTCCGAATTTGGTTTAAGTGGATCTATTTGGACCAATAATGGAGCTAAAGCATTAAGAGTTGCACGAGGAATTGAAAGTGGAAACCTTTCTGTTAACTCACATTCTTCAGTTAGATATTGGACACCATTTGGTGGATTCAAAAAATCAGGTTTGGGACGTGAATTAGGTCCAGATGCACTAAACGCGTTTACCGAAGAAAAGAACGTATTTATTAATACAGAGATATAAGGAGAAAATATCTTGAAAAGACTAGAAGGAAGAGTTGCCACGATTACCGGTGGCGGTTCAGGAATCGGTAAAGCAACTGCAATTCGTTTTGCATCTGAAGGTGCACATGTAGTTATTGCTGATATGGATGAAAAAAATGGTCAAAGTGTGGCTAGTGAAGTTAATGGCACATTCATAAAGTGCAACGTCACAGATAAACAAAGTGTAGATAATTTATTTGCTGAAGTTTTCAAAAAGTTTGGAAAAATTGATATTGCTTTCAATAATGCTGGTATTTCTCCACCAGATGATGATTCAATTTTGATTACTGAACTAGAAGCTTGGGATAAGGTTCAATTAGTTAATTTAACTTCAGTTTATTTATGCTGCAAAGCAGTTTTACCTTACATGTTAGAAGCTAAAAAAGGATCCATTATTAATACCGCTTCTTTCGTAGCAACTTTGGCGGCTGCAACTTCGCAAATTTCTTACACTGCCTCTAAAGGTGGAGTGCTTGCGATGACAAGAGAACTTGGTGTGCAATTTGCTCGCGAAGGAGTAAGAGTTAACGCTTTATCTCCGGGACCAATCAATACTCCACTTTTACAAGAATTATTTGCTAAAGACAAAGAAAGAGCACAACGTCGTCTAGTTCATATTCCAATGGGAAGATTTGGTGAAGCTCACGAAATTGCAGCAGCTGTTGCATTCTTAGCAAGTGATGATTCATCATTTATTACCGCATCAAACTTTTTAGTTGATGGTGGAATTACTGGAGCTTATGTAACACCGCTATAAATCTATAGCGGTCTTGCTCCACTAATACTTACTGCTTTTGCACCTAGTTGGTTTGCAATCTTTAAAGTATTTTGTGGTGTCTCTTTATTAATCACACTCACTAAAAAGCCTGCAGCAAACGCATCACCTGCTCCAATTAAATCCACGACCTCTACTTTATCTGGAATATCTTTTATTTCAGTATTGTCTGTAATCCAAAGACTTTCTTTACTGCCTTGTTTTAAAATAAGATTTTTACTTAAAGATTTTATTTTTGTAATATCTCCTAAAACTTCAGCTTCATCTTTATTTGCAAATAAATAATCCCAAGGGGCTAGTTCTTTTAAGGCATTAAACCCATCATTATCAATTAAAGGCTGACTTGAGGCGACATCGACTGAAGTTTTTAATCCATTATCTTTAGCAATTTCTATAATTTCTCCAATTGCATTTTTGGTATTTTTTCTTAAAAGACTGTATGCCGAAATATGAATAATTTCTGCTTGCTTAAGCCATTCTTTTGGAACATCTTGACTTGTTAAAAATATATTTGCTCCAGGATCTGGAAACATAGTTCTTTCCCCAGTTGCATCAATCAATATGGCACAACTTCCACTTGAAACATTTTCTGTTTTAACCAAATTTAAATTTAGATTTGGTTTATTTAGTTCTTCTAAAATAATTTTTCCTGCATTGTCATCACCAATTCTTGCAACTAATCCAACTTCTGTATTTAAAGTTGAAGCCCAAACAGCTGCATTAGTAGCTGATCCTCCGCCTTGCATTTTAATGTTTGCTTGAGTATCTGAACCAAAAGCTATTTTCTCTTTATGGGATATCAAGATGTCTTGCATGACATCTCCAACAAAAATGATTTTTACAGTCATTTTTTGGAAATAGCAACAGCAATTTGAGCAGCAAGTTGAGCATTACTTTTTACTAGGGCCACATTTGCTTTTAATGATTTGCCTTGAGATTCAGAATGCATTAAACCTAGTAAAAATGGAGTAACAGCTTTACCTGAAATATTTTGCTCTTTAGCTAATTTCATTCCTTTTTCTAATATTTTTTGTTCAAGTTGTGGATCAAATTCATCTTCCTTTTTAATAGGATTTGCAATAAGCACTGATTCTGAGAAGTCATTTGTTTTTCTAAATTTATAAATTTCTGCTACTTCTTCAACACTTTCTACTTTTTCACCGATATCAAAACCAGAATCTTTAATCCAAAATCCAGGAAAACTATTAGTTTTCCAACCATAAACTGGCACATGCCAAGTTTCTAATCTTTCTAAAGTTGCTGCAACATCCAAAATAGATTTGATACCACTTGAGACCACCACGATAGGAATTTGTGCTAAAGCGGTGATGTCACCTGATTCATCGAATGTTTCAATGGATCCTTTATGTACTCCACCTAAACCACCCGTTGCAAATGTTGTTATTCCACTTAAATGCGCAATCCAAGCAGTACTTGCAACAGTGGTAGCCCCAGATTGTTTTCTCGTTACACAATGGGCAATATCTCTTATGCCAAGTTTCAAAATATTTGTATCAGTTGCAACTTGAGTAAGTTGACTTTCATCAAGACCTACACAAATTTCACCATTTAAGATGGCAATAGTTGCAGGGGTTGCTCCTTGGTCAATAACAACTTGTTCAATTTCTTGTGCGATTTTAAAATTATCAGGACGCGGCAAACCATGGGCAATAATTGTTGACTCCAATGCCACAACGGCTTTTTTATTATTTAGGGCTTCTTGAACTTTTGGACTGATTTTCATTTTTTACAAGCTTTGATTAGAGCTTCGAATAATCTTTTATCTTCACTCATTTCAGGATGCCATTGCACACCTAAAGAAAATTCTCTAGTTGTATCTTCTAAAACTTCGATAGTGTCATCCTCGGCCCAACCAGTAATAGTTAAGTTTCCTGGATTTTCTACTGCTTGATGATGAGAAGAATTAACAATGGTTTCTGTGGTGCTTAATATTTTTGAAATTAATGAATCTTTCGTAAAACGAGCACCATGATTTACAAATTGAGCAGGTGCTGGTCGATGATTTAGTTTTGTAACATCTGGAAGATGTTGGATTAAAGTTCCACCTTCACTTACCGCCATTATTTGAAGTCCACGACAAATTCCTAAAAAAGGAATATTTAATTCTTTAGCTTTCTTATAAAGACTTATTTCTCCAGCATCTCTAATTATTCTTGGTTTATCACTTGTTTCATGTGGATTTTGTTTATAAAGTCTTGCATCAATATCTGCACCACCTGCAATTATTAATCCATCTAATTTTTCTAAAACGTGTGATCCTTGTTCATCTGGGGGAAGAATTACGGCACGTCCACCACTTTGGGTAACTGATGAAACATATTCAAAAGGTAAAACTGCCGCAGTGATATCCCAAGCACCCCACTTAGCGGGTTCAACGTAACAAGTAATTCCTATAACTGGTGAATTCATATGGAAATAGTCTACGTTAGTAATGTGAAAATAAATCCTCTGATAACAGAATTTGCTTCATTAAGTATCGAAGAAATTAAGCGCTATTCGCGTCATGTTCTTCTTCCAGAAATTGGATTAGAAAATCAAAAACGAATCTCTAACTCCAAAATATTAGTAATTGGGGCAGGAGGATTGGGTTCACCAATCTTGCTTTATCTGGCAGCTTCAGGAGTTAAAGAACTCGGTATATGTGATTTTGACGTAGTAGATGAAACTAATCTGCAACGCCAAATTCTTTTTAATGATCAAAGTGTTGGCAAAGATAAAGCAAAAGAAGCAAAAGCAAAAGTAAATGAACTTAATCCAAATGTAAAAGTAACAGTATTTAACGAAATGATCACTTCAAAAAATGCAGAAAACATAGTTAAAGATTTTGATTTAATAATTGATGGAAGTGATAACTTTGCCACGAGATATTTACTTAATGATGTTTGTGTACTACTAGATAAACCATATATTTGGGCAAGTATTTATAGATTTGATGGACAAGTAAGTGTGTTCTGGAAAAAACACGGACCATGTTACAGATGTTTACATCCTGAACCTCCACCAACAAATATGGTTCAAACTTGTGCATCTGGTGGAGTTTTAGCAAGTATGTGTGCCACGATTGCATCTTTACAAGTCACTCAAGCTTTGCAATTAATAACTGGTGTGGGAGAGGTATTAATTGGAGAAGTGCTTTCTTATTCTGCCCTTGATGCAAACTTTAGAAAAGTTAAAGTTAATAAGGATCCAGACTGTGTGGTGTGTGGAAAAAATCCATCAATTACAACATTAATAGATTACGAACAATTTTGTGGACCTGTAAAACCAAGAAAAGATCCAGGAATTAAAGCACTTGAATTAAAAGAAATGTTAGATAAAAGAAGTAAAAATGAATTAGATTTTTTACTAGTAGATATTAGAGAAGAGCCTGAAAAAAAATTAGTTGAAATTGATGGATCTGTATTTATAAACAAAGATGACATATTTGCATCTAATGGACTTTCCTTAATTTCCAAAGATAAGCCAGTTGTGCTTTATTGTCGCTCTGGAAATCGCTCTACAGAAGTGATGAATTATTTAAAACACAATGGATTCTTGGAAGTCTCCCATTTAGAAGGTGGGATTATTTCTTGGGTTCAGCAGGTTGAAACCGACAAAGCTTCCTATTAGTTCTCTCACGAATTGACCCTGCAAGGTATGGCTTAACCACTGATTTCATAGACTATTTATTCGGTTATTCAAAAAGCTGAAAAAAAGAGATAAGAGAGGTATGGCAAAAGACGGCGCTATTGAACTTGAAGGCACCATTGCAGAGACCCTGCCAAATGCGATGTTCAAAGTTCAACTAGACAACGGCCATATGGTTCTTGCTCACATCAGCGGCAAAATGAGAATGCACTACATCAGAATTTTGCCTGACGATCGCGTAATCGTGGAGTTATCTCCATACGATTTAACTCGCGGTCGGATTGTTTACCGCTACAAGTAACAACTATTACTAAAGGAACGTATGAAAGTACAACCAAGTGTTAAGAAGATTTGCGACAAATGCAAAGTAATTCGTCGACACAAAAAAGTAATGGTTATTTGTGAAAACCCAAGACACAAACAACGTCAAGGCTAATTACAACTTGTAGATAACCAATTATGGTTATCCGTCACCTCAAATTAAATCTTGCCGATTTAAATAGAGAACGAAACCTCTAGTAATTTCAGAAGCTAGAGACTTACCCAGGGCGGGTAAGACCGATAACCGTAAAACACTTCTGAAAAATTATTAGAAAAGGAAAAACCGCCCCTTATGGCACGTTTAGCTGGAGTAGATCTTCCAAACGACAAACGCGTGGAAGTTGCATTGCAATATATATATGGAATTGGTAAAACTCGTTCCATCGAAATGTTAAAAGCTTCTGGTGTAAATCCAAATACCAGAGTAAAAGATTTAGGTGAACCTGAATTAGTAAAACTTCGTGACTATCTAGATCAAAACTTTAAAGTCGAAGGTGATCTTCGTCGTGAAGTTTCTGCAGATATCAGACGTAAAGTTGAAATTGGTTCATATCAAGGAATTCGTCATCGTCGTGGTTTGCCAGTTCGTGGTCAAAGAACTCACACCAACGCACGTACACGTAAAGGTCCGCGCAAAACCGTTGCCGGCAAAAAGATTGCAACGAAGTAGAGGGATTTGATTAATGGCTGAAAAAGAAAAGAAAGCAAAACCAGCAGCAGCAAAAAAAGTTCGTAAAAAAACTAAAAAGAATGTTGCTCATGGTCAAGCTCATATCAAATCAACTTTCAATAACACAATTGTTTCAATTACAGATTTGACTGGTGCAGTAATTGCATCATCATCAAGTGGACATGTTGGTTTCAAAGGTTCAAGAAAATCAACACCATTTGCTGCACAACTCGCGGCTGAAGATGCAGCAAAAAAAGCAATGGAACATGGACTTAAAAAAGTCGATGTTTTTGTTAAAGGGCCTGGATCTGGTAGAGAAACAGCTATTAGATCTTTACAAGCCTCTGGTCTTGAAGTTGGTTTAATTCAAGACGTCACCCCAGTTCCATTTAACGGTGTTCGTCACCGCAAACGTCGTCGCGTCTAGTTAAAGAATTAAAGGAGAAAAGAAAAACTTATGGCACGTTACACAGGGGCAGATTGCAAGAGATGCCGCAGAGAAAAAGTAAAACTTTATTTAAAAGGTTCTAAATGTGATTCACCAAAGTGTCCAATGGAATCTCGTCCATTTCCACCAGGACAACACGGAAGAAATCGTGGTAAAGAATCTGAATACTCACTACAAAAACGTGAAAAACAAAAAGCTGCACGTATTTATGGAGTGTTAGAAAAACAATTCCGTAACTATTACGAAGAAGCATCACGTAGAACTGGTAAGACAGGTGAAAACCTTCTTGTCATGTTAGAAAATCGTTTAGACAACGTTATTTATCGCGCGGGTTTTGCTAAGAGTCGTGACATGGCCAGACAAATTGTTCGCCACGGTCACATCTTGGTAAATGGTAAGAAATTAAATATTCCTTCTTACCAAGTAAAAACAACTGACATCATTGAAGTTCGCCCAGAGTCACGCGAATTGACACCATTTGTGGTGGCAAGAGCTGAATCTGGTGAAAAAACAATTCCAGCATGGCTTGATGTGTCCGCACACAACATGCGCGTAATTGTTACTGCAGTACCAGTGAGATCACAAATTGACACAGCTGTTCAAGAACAGTTGATTGTTGAGTTGTACTCCAAGTAAGAAAAAGCAATATCCCCGACAAGGGCGTCAAATAGTGGTCGCCTGAAAGGTAAGAAAAAATATGTTAATAGCACAACGTCCGATACTGGTTGAAGAACCAATTTCAGATACTCGCGCAAGATACATTCTCGAGCCTCTAGAACCAGGTTTTGGTTATACGCTGGGAAATTCATTACGTAGAACACTTCTTTCTTCAATCCCAGGTGCAGCAATTACCAGCATCCGCATTGAAGGAGCCTTACATGAATTCACAAACCTTGATGGTGTTGTGGAAGATGTAACCGAAATAGTTTTAAACGTTAAAGACATCGTGGTTTCTTCAGATAATGATGAACCTTCAGTAATGCATTTAAAGAAATCAGGTCCTGGAGAAGTAACAGCAGGAGATATTTCAGCACCCGCAGGAGTTGAAGTACACAATCCAAAACACCACATCGCAACACTTAATTCCAAAGGTAAATTAGAAATGGAATTAGTTGTAGAACGTGGTCGTGGCTATGTGACTGCTGTACAAAATAAAGTCAGTGGTGCAGAAATCGGTCGCATCCCAGTTGACTCTTTATATTCACCAGTTGTAAAAGTTACTTACAAAGTAGAAGCAACACGTGTGGAACAAAGAACAGACTTTGATCGTTTAGTTATCGAAGTTGAAACCAAACCATCTATGAAACCTTCATATGCGGTTGCTTCAGCTGGAAGAACATTAGTTGAACTATTTGGTTTAGCTCATGAATTAAATGTCAATGCAGAAGGTATTGAAATTGGGCCAAGCCCAGTTGATGCTTATGCATTAGAACAACTAAACATGCCAATTGAACAACTTGATTTAACAGTTCGTTCTTACAACTGTCTAAAACGCGAAGGCGTGCACACTGTTGGTGAATTGATCACCAGAAGTGAAGCAGATTTGATGGATGTAAGAAACTTTGGTCAAAAATCAATTGATGAAGTTCACGCCAAACTACAAATGCTTGGTTTGAAACTTAAAGATTCACCAGCTGGTTATGACAGAACTAAAGCAGCAGGCTACATCGAAGAAAACGATGAAGAAAATCTTGCTGAAGACGAGAAGTTTTAAAACCAACCAACGACGCAAAAAAGTAGGAGAACAAAATGGCAGCACCAACCCAAGGTACGCGTCTTGGTGGTTCACCAGCACATCAAAAATTGATATTGGCAAATCTTGCAACATCACTTTTTGAAAAAGGTAAAATTACCACGACTGAAGCAAAAGCTAAAAAACTTCGTCCCTTTGCAGAAAGAATTATTTCTCAAGCAAAAAGAGGAGACCTTGCTTCTAGAAGACGTGTGTTAGCCGTAATTAGAAATAAATCAGTAGTGCATTCATTGTTTACTGAAATTGGTCCAAGCTTTGCAAAAAGAAATGGTGGATATTTAAGAATCACCAAACTTGGTCCAAGAAAAGGTGACAATGCACCTATGGCAGTTATTGAATTAGTGGAAGCTTTAGCCGAAAAAGTTGTTGCTGAAGCAGAAGGTGCAACAAAGAAGGCTGCAAAAGAACAAGCAGCACCAGTTGCAGAAACTAAAGCAAAAACTGCAAAGAAAACTGAGAAAAAAGAAGAATCAAAGGAAGCTTAAATAAATAATTAAGTAGACTTTGAGAATGAAAATTAATAAGCCCGCTGCTAATAACAGCGGGCTTATTCGTATCCGTTTAGATATTGCATACGATGGCACAGATTTTGCAGGATTTGGCACACAACCTCAACAAAGAACTGTGCAGGGTGAATTAAATAAAGTTTTAAAAAAATTCTTAAGAGTTTCCTCTATAAAAACTATCGGAGCAGGAAGAACTGATAAAGGAGTTCATGCTCGCGGTCAAGTAGTTCATTTTGATGTTTTAGAAAATACTTGGAAAAGCATTAAAGATCCGATGTATAAATTTAGAAGATTATTACCAGTTGATTTGCAAGTTAGAAAAGCAAGCATCGTGCCTCTTGATTTTGATGCAAGATATAGCGCTTTAACTAGAAGATATTCCTACACAGTTTGTGATTCCAAAGATGGATTAGATGTATTTAATTCAAGATTTGTTTTGGATTATCGAAAAAAGTTAGATGAGCACGATATGAATAAAGCAAGTCAAATGCTTATTGGTTTAAATGATTTTTATGCTTTTTGTAAAACGAGAGCAGGTTCTACCACCATAAGAAATCTTATTAAATTTAAATGGACCAGAAAAAGTAAATTTATAACAGCAGAAGTTATAGCTGATGCTTTTTGCTACTCAATGGTTAGAGGGCTTGTAGGAGCAATATTGCAGGTGGGAAGTGGAAAGAAAAATATTAATTGGCCTAAAGAAATTATGGAAAAGCGAAAAAAAGTGACCGATTTAAATGTTGTATCTCCAAGTGCATTGATTTTGGAGGAAGTAACTTATCCTCATCCTTCTTTATATAAATCACAGTATGAATTAACAAGACGACTTAGAACTCTGGAAGAATAAAAATATGTCTTCTCAAATTTGGCTAAATGACCAATTAGTAGATAGTGAAAAAGCACAGGTAAGTGTTTTTGATCATGGTTTTACTGTGGGCGATGGAGCATTTGAAACTTTAAAAGTAGTTGGTAAAAATCCAGTTGCCTTAACCAGACATATTGAAAGACTTGCCTATTCATTAAAAACTATTGGTATTGATTTTGAAAAAGAAGAACTATTACGAAAAGCTGTAAATGAAGTAATAGCTGCCAATCCACAACTAGGTTCAACTATGAGAATGAGAATTACCTATACCAGTGGTATTGGACCTTTAGGAAGTGATAGAACTAAAGATAATTTCACACTTGTTGTAGCAGTTAGTCCTGAAGCAAATTGGCCAGAAACTGCAATTGTAGTAACAGTTGATGAGCCTAGAAATGATAAAAGTATGTTGGCAGGTTCCAAAACAACCTCTTATGCACAAAATGCTGCAGTCTTAG
>JACCDO011222696.1_pt1 | contig 26680 bp, 28 predicted proteins | sample 7446101 | NCBI WGS metagenome assembly JACCDO01 (sample SAMN15323440, study PRJNA562643) | freshwater metagenome | isolation source: river surface water | place: USA:Blue River Watershed | collected 2017-08-16 | reverse complement strand
TTATTTGATAATAAACGTAAAAAAATAAATTTAATTAATGAAAGATATAATGAAATTCAATTAAATAATTCTAATAATAATTTATGTTTAATTAAATGTTTATCATTAATAGTTTGGTTTTGTATAGGTTTATGGTTTGGAGGTATTATTGTTAATTTATTTATTAAAAGAAATTAATCTAAATCATCTGTTGAAGTTTCTTCTTTTGTTTCTTCTGGTGGTGGAGGCATTTTTGATGGGTCAAAACCTGGGGGCATTTGTGAAGGTCCTTGTAGTTTCATTAGTAATGGTTGAATTTTATCTGTATATTCCTTTTGTTTATTTTTATAAACCTCGGCTGTTTCCTTTGGATTTTCTTCAAACCATTTCATTCCTTCTTCTACAATTGGATCAATTTCTGCTTTAATTTCATCAAAATTAGGAGGTGCTCCTTCTGCTTTTGTTGCAATACTATTTTTAACTCCATAAAGATAATTTTCCAAATCATTACGTGCTTCAACAATTGCCTTGAGTTTTTCATCTTCCTCCTTATATTTCTCGGCTGCCTTAACCATTTCCTCAATTTGTTCTTTTGACAATCTACCCTTATCATTAGTAATCTTGATATTATTTGATTTGCCTGTGCTTTCTTCTTTGGCTGTTACTTCAAGAATACCATTAACATCAACAGATAAATCAATAACAATCTTTGGTTGTCCTCTAGGCATTGGAGGAATTCCACTCAAATGAAATGAACCAAGAAGATTATTATCTTTTACAAAATGTCTTTCTCCTTCAAAAATCTTAATATCTACACCCGGCTGATTATCAGAATATGTTGAAAATGTTTGAGATTTCTTTGTTGGAATTGTTGTATTTCTCTCAATAATTTTTGTCATTACTCCGCCGGATGTTTCAATACCAAGAGAAAGAGGAGCAACATCCAAAAGAAGCAAATCATTTGTTTTAGAACTTCCTTGACCTGTTAAAATAGCACATTGGATAGCAGCACCAATTGCAACGGCTTCATCAGGATTTAAACTCTTATTTAATTGTTTTCCATTAAAATAATTACTTAAAAGTTCTTGAATTTTAGGAATACGAGTTGTTCCACCAACAAGAACAATTTCATCTACATCTCCCTTGGAAATCTTTGCATCTCCAAGAACTTTGGAAATTGGTTCCATTGATTTATTGAAAAAACTATCAGCTAGTTGTTCAAATTTAGCTCTACTTAAAGTTGTAGAATAATCAATTCCATCAATTAATGATTCTACTTCAATAGTTGTTGTTGTTGATGATGAAAGATTTTTCTTGGCTCTTTCTGCGGCGATATTAAGTCTCTTAAGTGCTTTTGGATTTTCTTTAACATCCTTTTTATGTTTCTTCTTAATATCATCACATAAATAATCAACAATTAGATTATCAATATCTGAACCACCAAGATGAGTATCTCCTGCTGTTGATTTAACCTCAAAAATACCTCCATCAATGCTCAATACTGATAAATCATGAGTTCCACCACCTTCATCAAAAATTAGAATGGTGCTCTCTTTATCAGTTTTCTTATCGAGACCATAAGCAATAGCGGCGGCAGTTGGTTCATTAATAATTCGTAGACATTCCATTCCACTAATAGTGCAAGCATCTTTAGTAGCTTGACGTTGACTATCATTGAAATATGCAGGAACAGTTACAACAGCCTTCTTAATTGGATGACCAACATAAGCTTCTGCAGTTTCTTTAAGTCTTGCAAGAACCATAGCTGAAATTTCTTCAGGATAAAACTTCTTATTTTCACCTTTATAATCAACATTAATCACAGGTTTATTATTTTCATCAGCATTAACATCAAATGACCATAATTTTCTATCTGCTTGAACATGAGGATCGTCAAATTTACGACCAATCAAACGTTTAATATCATAAAGAGTTGATTTAGGATACATTGTAGAGACATTTTTAGATGCATCTCCAACAAGTTTTTCTTCATTTGTAAATGATACATATGATGGAATAATTCTAGAACCTGTCTGATGATCAGGAATTACTTCAACTCTATCACCAATCCAAACAGCTACACAACTTGTGGTTGTTCCAAGATCAATACCAATACCAATGTTATCTTCTTTTGACATATTAAACTTATTCTGTGAATAATTATTTTTTTTAAATAATCTTTAAATAAATTTAATAATAATAAGGATGGATAATTTTTTTTCTAATTTAACCGATACAGATTTTTATTCAAATAAATTATATCATATTTATTTTAATTCTTATATTGAAGATAAAACTATTGATGAATTAATTATAAAAATAAAAGAAGCCAATAATATCGATAATCCAAAACCTATTTTAATTCATATATCATCTACTGGTGGTAAAGTTGTTGATGGTATTCGTCTTTTAACTATTTTTAAATTAAGTAAAGTACCAATAGCTACTATGATTGATAATTATAGTTGTTCGGCAGCAACTTTTTTATCTATTAATAGTCCTTATAGAGTTATGAATAAATATGGTTATTGTTTATTACACGAATATTCAATTAATGGTATGTTAAATGAAAAAAGAGATAATTTTTTAAAATCAATTGAGCGTATTGATAGTTATTTTAATGTTATTATTGATATGTATGTAAAAAAAACCAAATATTCTAAAGAGGAATTAGTTGAACTTCTTCAACATAATATTTATCTTGATTATAAAACTTGTTTATCCAAGGGAATTGTTGATAGAGTTATTGATTATGAACACAAAACACCAATTAATCCTAAACTTAATATTTATGATTTAATTAGTGATACAAAAAATATTAATAATTTATCTATTTCATGTGGTTCTAGTTCAAGTAATTTAGATTTATCTATTTTAAATTCTACTAATAATCCATTTTTAATTTATCCCAATCATGAAGATTGTACCCGTTATAATAAAAATTCTTCAGAAATCTTAAATATTAATAATATTTTCAAAACTTTAAATATAATTCCTCGAATTTCTAATATTAAATTACCTAAATATAGTATAATTGATACACCAATAAGTATTGATAATTTATTACCATTATTATTTACTGATAGAATTTATATGTATAAACATACATTTATAATATGTAATTTAATTTATTTTTATAATATGAATAATAGTATTTTATTGGATGATAATATAAAAAATACTAAATTATTAATGGATTTTATAAAATCCATTCTTAAAAAGAAAACAAAAATGAAATCCGAAGATATTGCAAATATTAATCGTAAATTTTTAATTTTAAATTCATCCAAAGCTTTAGAATTTGGTTTATGTCATGAAATTATTAATATTTAATTATCATCTATATCACTTAAATCACTCATATCACTCATATTACTTATATCACTCAATTTATCTTCATCAGAATTCATTATAGATTTATATTTATTATATAAATTCATACCAATACTTAACATATCAATATGATATTTTTTTTCTATTTCATCATTTATTGTTAAGATAATTATATATTTATAATAATTATCATTCAATGTTTTATATTCCATAATCTTATTATTGAAATATTTTGGAATTATCAAATTTCCTATTATTAAATAATTGATTATTATATTATTTTTGAATACTAGTAAATTATAATACAGATGTCTAATATAACTCATTTTTATTTAACTTATAAATAAAAAATGATTTATTATTTTAAATAATTTACGACATATGGATAATCTACGTTCCTTTATTAAAAAAATAGCACTAAACACTTATAAATTATCAATTGCATATAAAGATGATTATAATTTATTTAAATATGTATTTGATGATTTTACATTAGTATTTAAGGAAATTGATGGAGAAATAGTATCTTTAAATTATAATAAAAAAACTTATACTGATTTTAATCAAATTCAATTATTATTATTTGATTTATTTGATTATAAAAATATTGAATATATTGATGTTTATTTACAATCAAAAAAAGGAATTCAAATTGAAGATATTTACAATGATTTTTACGATGATGTTAATAAAGAATTAATATGTATTCGTAATATTATTAAAAATGAAAAAATAATTAAAATTAAGATAATTGTTTATAATAATGAAGAATATAAATTATTCTATAATTATGAAACTATTAATGGATTTGATGAAATAATTAAAAAAATTGATGAGTTATTTTAATATATATGGTTTTTTATTGATTATTAAAGATTTTTTAGGTAAAGTAGTTAATAAAACTTTATTTTTTTCTAATAATTTAATTATATCTCTCATAAATTTTAGTAAACCTTCTTTTCCTTTTATTAATGATAATCTAAAAATATTATTATAAAAAATATTTATTTTTTTATTTTGTTGTGATAATAAATAATAAAGTATTTTTGAATAGTCATAATAATATGTAATATCATTAGTTATATCAACTGAATATTCAAAATCTATTATTTTCCATAAATAACCAATATTTTCCAAATAATATTTTTTACCAAAAATTTTATAATAAAAATAACCACCTTTTTGAATTTTATGAAATAAAAAATTACCATCATGTGAATCATTATATATCATTTTTATTTCTTGAAAATAAAACATTAATGCTAAAAATATTTGACAAATGGTATTAAATAATTTTTTAGTTGTTAAATTTTTAATCTTTAAATAATTTTTTAAATCTCCATTTGCTTTTTCATTATAAGTTATTAAATATTTATTTTTACATTTTACAGATTTATATAAAATAGAAAAATGAGGACAATTATTAATTACTTTATTTAATTTTTTTTGAATTTTTAAATCTAATAATGAATTTTTATTTATTTCTCTAATTTTATAAAAATAAAAATAATTATTTTTATTTTTATTTAAACATTCATTTATATCCAAAGACATTTTTCTATTATTTAATTATATTTAATATATATGGTGTTTTATTGATTACATAAACAGAACTTGGAATTTTCTTTTTAGGTATTAAAAATCTTCTCATTACAAATTCATAAATTAAATCATTAATTATTTGATTTAAAGATTTATTTATAAAATCCATTTTTTTATATATTTCTTGAAATTCTTGAATTACAAATTTATGTTTTTGTTCATATTCAAATCGATTAATATTTTTATTTAAAATTTGATTAAATAAAAATTTAAAATCATTAAATTGATTATTTTCATTTAGTTTTTTTGATTTTGTAAAATCTGTTATTATAAATAAATAACCATTATTATATAAATAATAATCTTCATTTAATAATTTATAATGATAATAACTACCTTCTTTGATTTTATGATATTGAATATTACAAAATTGATAATTTGAATGTAATTTTCCTGTTTTTTGATAGAAAAACATTAATGCCAAAAATGCTTGAACATAAGCATTTAAAAATAATCCTGATTCATATTTATCTGAATTATAAAATAAGTTCCATAAATTACCATTTGTATATTCAGTAAATTTTATTAAATTATTATTATCTTTACATATTATATAATTATATAAAATAGGAAAATGATGACATTTTAAAATAGATTTTGTTAATTCATTTTCAATTTTTATAATTTCTAAATTACTGTCATTATATTTTGTTAAAATATTTGTGATAAATTTATAAGAATTTTCTTTAAAATGACTTATATAAAAAATATTTTCTTTATTATATTTATCAACTTCAAATGTATCACCTTTTATAGCATTATTAGTGAATTCACAATAATAAATTCTATTTTTTAAAATAATTTTATTAAGAATTGAACAATCATTTATTTTATTTAAGTTATTTTTCATTAAGTCAATTAATTCTAATCTATCAGGAATAATTTCTTCATTTTTCAATGTCTTTAATAAATCGTTAAATAAAACAAAAGGAGATAAATTATTTATAATTTGATTATTTCCACGATTAGTTAATAAAAATTTATTTTTTATAAATTCATCTATTAAATTCTTAAAAAATATATTTATATTAGATATATTTTTATTTATATTATTAAAAAAATTTAAATATATTTTTTTAAATACATAATTTTTTTGAAATGGTAAAAAATAATAATTATAATCATATTGCTCTTTTTTATCATTAATTATTTCACTCTCACTAAAATTATTTATAGTCCATAAATAACCTAAATTTTCAATATAATAATCTTTTCCAAAAATTTTATAGTGAAAATAACCACCTTTATCTATTATATGATAATGATAATTTGTTTCTTCAACTGAATATTCTTTATGATATCTTCCTGTTTCTTGATAAAAAAATAATAATGCTAAATGAATTTGTATAAATGCATTTGTAATTAATTTTATATTATCACGATTTTTAAAAATAAAATCTTTTAATGTTCCATCATAAAATTCATTAAAATTAATTAATAAATCTTTTTTATTTTCCAATGCATACATAACTATATTTGGTAATTTTTTTTTTGATTTACTTATTGACTTTGAATTACTTTTTACAAAACTATCACTATTTTCTTTAAATTTATATACATATTTATTTATAAAACCATATAAAGATTTAAAACTGCTATCATTGGATTTACAAATAGTATAATCATATATAATAGGAAAATGAGGACATTTATGAACAGCTCTTGTTAATTTTAATTGAATTTCTAAATCTTTTTTTGAAAATAAATTTAATATTTGTAAATTGCAAATGTATATAAAGTTTTTTGGATTCAATCCAAATTTTTTTTGATTTTTATCTCTGAAAGAACATACATATGTATGTTCTTGATATATATTTTTATTAAGAATAATATTATTACCTATTCTAAATATTGGTTTTCCATTTTTATCTAATTTATAAAAACTAACACATTTATTATCATTTTCTTTAAAATTTAAATTTTTTCTAATAATATTAGAAGTTAGAATTCTATGTTGTAACATTTCTAATTATTATAATTATTATAAAATACAAGTATGTAATATTTTAGAATTTTTAGGTATTTCAGATAATAAAATTTTATTTTTTTCTAAAATTAATAAAACAGATTTAATCATTTCATTTTTATTTTCAATTTTGAAACATTCATTTAATTCATTTTTAAACGGTATATTAAAATATTTTGAAATTGAAATTAGATTATCATTTCTAGTATTTTTAGAAGGAAATCTATTAAAATTATTTATAGTAAATAAAAATCCTAAATTTGGTAAATAATAATCTTTATTATAAATTTTATAATGATAATAACCTTCTTTTTTAATTTTTTCATATAAAAATATACTGGGATTACAAATTTTTAATCCATCATTATCTTTAATATTAAATGTAAAAAATAAAGATAAATAAATCTGTGCTAAAGAATTTAAAATTGCTTTTTTAGTAATATTAGATTTAGCCAAAAAATCATTTAAATTTCCTTTATTATTTAAATTGATAAATGAAAATATAAGTGGATTATGTAATATATAATTAAATAAATTATCATGATGAATTTTAGGAATTATTTTTTTTTCTTTATAATACATTTTTTGAATAATTTCAGGATAATATTTAATATTTGTTTCTTTTTCATTTTTTACAATAAAATAAAAATTACAATATAATTCAGCATAACAAATAGGAAAATGAACACATTTATTTATATTCGGAAAATAAAAATATAAAGGTTTTGAAGATGGTCCTAAACTACAAGCAACTTTATATTTATTATTATTAATTTTAATAATTGCTTCATAAATTTCTTCATTATCGCTATTACTTATTTTTTTAGTTAAATAAATATTATTAAGTATTTTTACTTTATTTTTATAAATATAAGGACAATCTATTTTTTTCAAACCTTTAAAATTATCCATTAAAATTTCCACATTTTTTATTCTTTGTTTAAATGATATTATAGACATTTATATCTATAAATAAAAAAATAAATTTTTTAACAAATGAGATTTGTTAAATCAGATTTTTTTAATTCTTCTTTATGATTTTTAAAGATTGATGTAATATAATTATAAGCATCATCAATTTGTTCAAATGAAACACCACCAGTAATTAAAACACTACCACTTTCAAATATAGCAACAGTAATTTTTTTACAATTATTTAAACCACATCCTGAACCTTTGCCAAAACAATAATCACTACAACTGCAAATTCCATCTTGTTTTTCCTTATTTTTATTCCAGAAAAACTCCAATTTTACACCATGATATTTTCCGGGCTCGAAACTACATTTATTATTATAATCATCACTAATAAGAATTTTATGTAATACTTTACGTCTAATTAGAAATTTTTCGGTATTTTCAGGATTACAATAAGTTTTAAAATCAGTATTAATCATTCTAATATGAAAATTAGTAAAACCAATTTTTTCATTAAAATCTTCATTAGAAGAAATTGTATTATTAATTTTATGAATTCTTTTGATTTCTTCAATTACTTGATTAACAATTAATTCAACATCATTTTTATTTTTAACTCCTGTAATTTGAATATTTCCATTTTTAAATATTTTTAAATTAGGATAATTATCACCTTTATATAAAACTGTAACCTGATTATCAAATGATGTCTTTTTAGTAGTTTGCTTAACATTTCTTTTTTTCTTTGGATAAACTCCTCTTTTATTTTCCTTATCTGTTATTTTGGGATAATGTATCCATATAAAATTTGATTTATCTTCAATATTGAAATTATCATATAATGTTATTAAATCAATATTTACTCCTAAATCAACATTACACGTTATAGTGCTAACTTTATATGGTGTGAAATATATTCCTTCCATTGATTACGATATATAAAGGTTTATAATCTTTAAATCATTTTTTTTCTTATTTCTTGGAAATTTTATTTAAATAAGAGGTGTTTAAAACTTCAGTTGTTGAACTAATAGCTATCATTGGAGGTATATTTAATATATATGTTTTATCATTATTTAAATGTGCATCTCTAAATTCTTCTATACTAATAGTTCCACCAAACATTTTTAATAAATATCTTGAAGGAGCCGGACGAATTAATTTTTGAAATCCACATCTTTTCGCAATCATTTGTATCCAACTATTGATTTCCCAAACTTTATCACTACCACAATTTACTGAAAAATTATAGGCATTTGCACATTGTAAAGAACAAAATGAACCAACTATAAAAAATGTATCATTGATTGGATCATAATTATAAGGCATTCCATATGCATTTCCTTCAATAGAATGACAACACCAATAACAACAACTATTATTATTAATCGGATTATTTAAATTATAATTATTTTGATAATATTCATTATCACAAGAAATATCACTTACATCATTATTAAAATAACAAATATTTTCATATGGAGTAGGTTCAATTACTTTTTCATCATTTTTTTTAATATTGATTATAGTATTTATTTTATTTTGAGATATTGGTAATTGAATTACAATATCATCATCTTCATTATCTTTAATCATTGAATCAATTATATTTTTTTTATTATTTTTTTTAACAGAGACATCACTTACCGTTTTTTTTCTAGGCATATTAGAATTATTATCTATTATTTTCTTAAATAATTAAAAAAAACTTCTTTAATCATTTCAACAACTTCTTCTAAATTTTTATTTTCTTTTTTTACTTTCACTTCTGTTGGTTTTTGAGTATTTTCAAAAAATCCCTTTATATACTTTATATCTTTATTTAATTCATTTATCATATTTATAAGATATATTACAGATAATATTAATATAACTAAAATAATAAATAATGTTAAATCCATTATTTATTATAAATAAAAAAAATTTATTCTGCAAAAACATAAGAAAGAGTTCCATTTAAATATCTTAATACATTTATACTTCTAATATAATAATTCATCTTATAATTGTAATTATAAGGTGCCTTATTTAGTTTTTTTATTTTTTCATTTATTACCGAATTATCTTGATCATTTGTATATATATATAAAGAAATTTCAAATGAACTACCATTTAAACTTCCAGATGGTTTATTCATTTCTGGAAATAAAGCAAATGAATATGAATAAATACCTTGTTTCGGAACTGCTGTATGATGTTTAAATGGCTGAATTGCATTAAAAAAATTAGCATTCTTTTCTTCAATTCTATTAAAATTATTAAGAGTAATTTTAGCTTTACTCATAATTGATTTTTCTTGATTTTCAGGAATACTATTTGTATAATTAGTTATTGTATTAAATTTATAATAATCATCTCTTTTTAATGTCCATATTAATTCCTTAATATGTGTTCCTGTTCTTGTTAATTTAGTAATATTAACTAAATCTACCCCAGGTGTAATATTATAATCAGAACTTTTAATTATTTTTTCTGTTACTATATCGATATTTGCACCTCCATTTGATAACCATGTTAATAAATCATCATTTCCAACCATTGCATAAGTAGCTTCAATATTTGCATTAAGTTCTTTATTTTTAACAAATGTATCTATTGAAATTATATCATTTGGATATAATTCATTATAATAAACAGGACTTATGTATAAATCTAAATCACTTGAATAAACTTGATATAAATTTTCGATATTTTCAAGTGTTAATTCAATCCATATATTTCTTCCTCCTGCATCAGCTCCTCCACCCGTTATTTTTGTTAATATTAAAGCTAAAGAAGGATTTTTTGAAATATTTAAATTTAAAGGAACTACAATTTCTTTTCCTTTAATTGATGGTTTATTTGTATTTTTATCACCTATAGGATATGCATTTTTATATCTATTATTATTTATAGTAATAACAGGAATATCCATTTTTGGATCAAAAAAACTGCTTAAATTTCCAGTCATTTTATTAAAATTATCTTTAACTAATTGAGTTAATTCATTTGAAATTGTAATCCATTCACCAGTAGTTGTATCTATGATATTACCATTTACTTTAAGAACTAATTCTTTAATTATTAAAGTTCCAAAATTATTAATCCATCTAAATTTATATTTATCATTTGAATATATATCAGGTATTGTATATTTTAAATATAAATCTAATAAAAAATTATAATCATTTTTAGGAATATAACAAATAAAATTTATATTTTTATTGCTTAAATAAGGATTATTATCAAAACTTAAGGTTACATTATCAAGACCAAAATTTGTATGTCGTCTATATGCAAATTTAAAATAACTTATTTCAGGATTACAAGTTATATATGTGTCCAATTGACTTTGACCACAATAAATTTGAGCTAAAACACTTGCAACCATTATCTATAATAATTTATTTTTTTTTAAATTGATTTAACTGGAATTGTTCTATCTTCTTGTCCTTCATACATATTAAAATTAACTTTATCACCAATACGTACATTATTTGGTTTAATTATATCTTTAGCAATATCAACTTCTTTAAGTGGGAATTTCTTTTTATATAATTTTAATATTTCATCAGGAGATAAAGCATAATTATAATAACCTAAATTTGCAATTTTTAAAGGAACATCTTTCGTTATATCATCTGTTTCTGTTATTTCTGTTATATCTGTTGAAACATAATGATCTGTTGATAATCCCATTTCAGTTAATTTTTTATTTGGATTTATATATAAATTACCTTGATTTTTTTTCATAACTGTTGAATATATACTTGCATTTGCATCGGAACCTAAATCAGTATTTAAAGTTGAACGATCAGATATCAATGTTGAATTAAAATAAACTTTACAATTAGTTCTATTTACAAATAATTCATCTTCTTGTTCTGGATTTTCTTGCATTACAATTGTTACCATATTCCATGTTTTATTATAAACTCTATAATCAATATCTTTAATTCCTAATTTATTTTTTTTGAAATTTTCTAAACTACTTTCACTGCCAGTTAATGGTTTAGATGATGAATTAAATGTATCTGGATGATTAATATTATTATATTCTACAATAATATCTGCACCATCATTACTTATTTTAACTAATGGATTTTTAACTATTAAATATTTTTTAAGTTGATCAGTATCTTTTGAATATCCAGATTGATTATATGGTAATATATTCAAATCACCTTTATAAAATAAAATAATATATTTTTTACCTTCTCCTGTAATAATTTCTTTGGAACCATTATCTCTAATATTATAATATACCCAAAAATTATAAGAATATTCTGCACCTCCATTTTGATTTACAGATGGATTTAAATCGAAATAATTTGGATCTATTTTATTAAATGTTTCTACTTTACCTGCACCTTTATTAAATGAATAAATACCATTTAAAATTAATGTTTCATTTTTATTAGTGTTAGATAATTTAATACTATTTATATATTCTTTATCATAAATAGAATATGCAATAAATGCCATTATTAATAATAGAAATATTGCTAATATTACTTGAATTATAATGTCTAACATTTCTATTTATATATATTATTATATTTTATAAATAGGATTTCTTACTCCATAATTTGATAATCCTATTTTAGCTAAAAATCCACCAATTGGACCTTTATAATAATCATTAAATATATCTTTTTGATTTAATTCATAATTAAAAGTTGTTATTTTTGATACTAATCCTGAAAAGCCCGGACCTTCCGCAAAATCATTATTATTTCCTCCAATATTTAAAAATCCATTTACATTTAAATCTAAATTTCTTAAATCTTTTTTAACACTTCCTAAATAAGTATCAATTTCATTTGTACTAGTTGAGTTTACTAAATCACCATCTACATATGCATATATATAATTTTTATAAGAATTTGAATTACATACAATTCCAATATGTACCCATCTTTGTAATGGAATATATGGAATAACTATTCCTTGTTTCATAAATTCATTTATACCTGTTTCTGTTAATTGAGAATAATTAATAGAAGGTTCAGGTAAAGAAGAACCAAAACGAACATACATTCTATTATTATCTTTATCTAAAAATACAAATGGAGATGTTTTAGTTAAATCAATATTTTTCTCTGTTGCAGTAATATTAAAAACGTTCTTATACATACCTTTATATTTATTCATATCATGAATATAAATCCAAAATGTAAAACTTCTACGTTCACCATTTCCAGTTTTATCATAAATAAATTTATATCTTTGTTTTTCGGTACATACTACAGGTGATTTTGTTTCTTTAGCCATTAACATTGATTGTAAAAACACACGAGTAGTAATTAAATAATATAATAAATATGCTATTAAAACACATACTATAACTACTACAATAAGACCAATATATAAACTGGAACCTTCAAAAAGAGAATTATAACCACTTTGAACGGAAGAACTTAAAGTGCTAGTTATAGTAGAAGAGGTTTTTTCTAAACTTCCATATAATTTATCAATTAAACCTCCTTCAGATTTTGAATTACTATCACTTGAACTCATTTATTATATTTCTATCTAATATTAATAAATAAATTTTCTATTTATTATATTTAAATGATAATTTCCAATATTATGAAATGGAAAGCTTTTATTATTATAAAAATTTTTATTATTTTTTTTTTGTAATGATAAATAACTTAACATTTTAGTAAAATTTGCTAATTTAATCTTTTTAGTTTTCTTATTAGGTATCTTAAATAAACCCTCAATTATTGATATAAAGAATTCTATTCCAATCTCATTTGATTTATTCATAATTACATCAAAATAACAAAAATTCAATAAAAAATTTTTATAAAATATTTCTTTTTCTTTTTTAATTCCATTACGATTATTATATAATTCTATAATAATATTTTCATGAAAATTTAATGGAATTAACCATTGTTCTTTCGATATAATTCTTCTTAAATAATCTCTATTAAAATTATTTGAATAAATATAATCATTTATTATTATTTCATCATTATTATCATAATATGTATTTGATATTGTTTTAATTATATTTGCTAAATTATAATCATATTTAATTATTATTTTTAGAGCATCACTAAATGTTATATTAGAATTATAAGTTTTTAAAATTTCATAAATTTCATATTCATTTATATTTGGAAAATTAATTATTTTACATTTTTTTTTAATATCACCTAATTTTTTTACAATTGAATTATTTATAATACATATTATAGGTATATGTTTTAATTTATTTGTATTATTATTTATAAAATTATATAATGTAATATTAATATTATTATCTAATGCTATTAATATATCATAATCATCTATTATTATAATTTTTTTAGCATTATTTGAAGTCAATATTTGTATTAATGATGATACAAATGATTTCATTAATAAATCATTTAATTGAACAGATGATGAACAATTAAAACTATCAATATTAACTATAAATAAATCTAATTCTTTTGCTATATTATTAATACTATAAGTTTTACCTGTTCCCGAATTTCCAGTAATAAATAAACATGAATTTAAAGAAAGTTTTTTATTATTATCATAACTATCTGTTATCCATTTTTTTATAATTTCCATTATTAAATTATTTACTAATAATTATTTTTATAATGAGATATATATAATAAGATAATATTGCTATTATTGGATACATTAAATCTAATGTTAATGATGAATTTGGATTATATGTTTTAATATTTCCAGATATATCAAACATTAAAGAAGGTCTTAATATAAATATTAAAATTATTATAATTAAATAAATTAAAATAGGTATTAATATCATTTGTTATTATTCTATAAATTAATTATAGAATAAATGATTTTAAAATTAATAATTATAATATTAGTAATTTTCATATTTCTATATTTCACTATTTATCAACTTGAGGGTTTTTCCAATAAAAATTATACTAATACTAATGTAATTTCTTGTGAATATAATAATATTTATTCTCATTTACCATATGATATTATTAGTAAAGATAAAAATGATAAAATTTATGATATTGGTAATGATGAATTAAATGAAATATTTAGAAAAAATTTTAATATTAATATTTCAAAAGTAATTAGTTTAATAGAGGGTATTAATTGGTCTAAATGGTTTTCTGTAAATGATATAAATTATTCATCTAATATTAATAATTATTATTCAAATGTTATTGAAGACTTTTCCAATGGTTTAAATAATACTGATTTATTTATTAATGGAACTAAATATAATATTATTTCATCTAATTTAAATAGATATAAAACTTCTCTCGATAATTCTAATATTTATTTATTAGATATTAATGTTATTATTTATAGACCAAATAGACCTTTAGCTAAAGATATTAAAATATTTGCAGTTTGTAATGGAATTTATACAAATTTATTATTAGTTAAAGTTGTTGGAGTTATTCCAGAATGTCAATTAAAATCTACTAATATTAATCAATTTGATATTAATTCATATAATAATTATAGTGAATTTATACCAACTGAAGTAGTTAATTATGATATGAATAGTTTTATATATGATACTAATGATAAACTTGCTGTATCTCAAGCTGAATATAATCTTTATAATAAATTACTTAAAGATTTAACATAATTTGAATTATAATAATGAGTTATTTTGAATATGTTATTTTTGGTGATTTAACACCTGTTTTTGAAGAAAAAACTAGTTTTATATTATCACAAATTAATGAGGGAACAGTAATTTATAGATTAGATAAGTATACTGATGAAGTTATTGCAGAAGACAAAAAAAGAAGAACAATGATTTTAACATCTCCAGTTAATGTTTGGAATGTTCTTTATCCAATTTTTAAAGATAGTAATTTAATTACATTAGGTTATTATAAACAAAGAATTATTTAGCAAATGAATTCCATTCAATTTTTAAATCTTCCATTATTTTTATAATTTCTTTACAATTATCAATAAAGAATTGTTCATAAACTTCTATTAAATCTGTTGATAATGAAAATCGAACAATTAATTGACTAATTAATGGATGTGGACAAATATAACCAACATAAGAACAATCAAATTCTTTATATTTTTTATTTTCTCTTATATATTTATTATGCAGTAATGATTGAATTAAATTTCCTAATGTATCATCTTCATTATCTATTTTAAAATTAAATGAATTTTCACAATTATCAACAGGTTCAATTAATATTTCTTTATTTCCAATTTTTTCAATTAAATTTTCCAATTTTTCCATTATAATATCAATTGATTTTCTAAATAAATATTTATAAGATAATGCATTTACTGATTCAATTTGAAATTCAATACTATTTGGGTCTCCATATTCATTTTTAATATAATTTCGATGTCTATCTAAAATATTATCCTTATATTCTTTTTCATTTTCAATAAAATAGAAATTACTTAAAGAAACAGGTGAAAAACTTGCATTTAATCTACCAGTTCTTTTAATAGCAATAGCTTTAAAATGGATATGTTCATTTGGTCTCAAACGAGTTATTAAAATTTTTGATTTGCTTATTTTATTTGCAGGAAAAATCTTTTTTAATTCCTCTTTTGTTAAATCTTTTTCTTTATAAGTTCCTGTAAAATTTTCAGTTGTAATATTAATTGTTTCATTTCCTTTATTATGGACATTTAATTCAAATTGATAATCTCCATCTTCATATTCTTCAGTTATTTCTTCACTTATATGTAAAGGAATTAAACCAATACGATGTATCATAAATTCATTATGAAGTGGTCCATTGTTAAATAAAATTTCAATTGTTGGTTCATCTTCTCCATAAAAACCAATAGTTGGTATTTCACTTAATATAACTCTTCTAATTGAATTTACAATTCCTAAATCAATATCATTAATTGTAAATGAATGACGTTCTGCAATATCATTATAATTATAATTCAAAAACATCTTTATTTTATAATAGTTATAATAATTTTATGTCATTTTTTTATTTTTTAATTTATCATATTTTAAATAAATGATTTTATTTTATAGTGCAAGTTGTCAACATTGTTCTGTTTTATTAGATACTATTAAACGCCATGATACTAAAAAAACGATTAAATTAGTTTGTATTGATTATAAAATAAATTTAATTAAAACTAAAATTACTAATGTTCCTGCTTTAATGTTTTTGCCTTCTAAAGAAGTTATTTATGGTAAAGCTGTTTTTGATTATCTTTTATTACCAAATAGAGGCTATTTATTTAATAATAATACAACAAGAGAAAAAGATAAAACTCCAAGTTCCATTAATGCACCTATTCCTTTAAATACAACTCCAACTGATAATAATGAACCAATGTCATTTTCATTAGGAAGAATTGGAAATGATACATTTAGTGATATTAATGATAATGATTTTAATTCAACTAATATAGATACTAATAGAAATTATGTATGGGAATTAATCGATAATAAAAATAATCATCAACCACCTATTCAAAATTTAGCTGAAGAATATAAAACAAAAAGTGAAAAAAAATTACCTAGTTTGGAGGAACTTACTAAAGAACGTGAAAATCTATTTAAGGATATTAAATAGATTTTTATTTATATAGATAATGAGTTCTTCAACAATTATTTTTAATCAATATTATTATGACCTCTTAACTAAAATTAGAACTATTGCCAAAAAACATAAAGAACATAGTTCAACTGCTAAAAAAATTTTAGAGGTTGTTAAAGAAAATTATAAGGAATTTGATAAATCATCTGATGATTATGTTAAATTTCTTAATGAAAATTGCAATGATGATTTCTGGAAATCTTATCTTGATGTAAATAAAGAAGATTGTGATGAATGGTTAAAAAAAGATGATGTAAAATCAATTTCTTTATTTAAAGAAATTACTATTGGTGATATTACTAAATTACTTCGTGATAATTTTATGTGTCATCATTATTTAAGTGTATTTTATATTTTTAAAAATGAAATGAATGATGAAAGTGCAACAACTATTCTTAAAATTCTTCAAACTTTTGATGAAGAATTTGAAATGGAAAATGCAGATTTCAAAAAAGTAATTGAACGTCTTAATTCCATTAAAACTGATAAAGTAAAGGAAGGTGCTAGTTTTGATGGAATGGATAATCTTAAAGATACTACTATTGGAAAAATTGCAAAAGAAATTATTCAAGATGTTAATATTGATAAACTAAAACAATCTATTTCAAATAATGAAGGTGATATTTTTAAAGCTCTTGCTAATCCTGAAAATGGTCTTGGTGAATTATTTACAACCGTAGGAACTAAAGTAACTGATAAAATTTCATCTGGTGAATTAAATCAAGATGCTATTATGAAGGATGCTATGAAATTTGCCTCTCTTCTTCCTTCAATGTTTGGTAATGGTAATGGTGGAGGTGGTGGAAATGAAGAAGGAGGATTTAATATGGCAGATATGATGAAAATGATGAGTGCAATGAATGGAATGGGTGGTGGAGGACCTAAACGAGGAACAAAAGCAGGAATTAATAAACAAGGATTAAGAAATTTGGCAAAACGTCAAGAACTTCAAAAAAAACTTGCAACTAAAAAAAAATAAATCAATTTTTATTTCTTTTTTTCAATCATTTTAATAGAAAGAAATGAATTTTAAAGATAAAATATTATTAATTTCATTTTTTGTAATATTTATATCAATTATTGCTTCATTAATTTTTAGAAATATTTCATTTTTATTATTTGGAATAATAATTATTATATTCCTATTTTATGTTTATTTATTCAATAATGAAATGAAAATTAAAACTAGAGAAAATTTAGATGTGGAAAATTTGGATTTTTTAGAAAATAAATTATGTGTAAAACCTACTAAAGATAATCCTTTTATGAATCCTAATATTTTAGAAAAATCCAATTTAACTTATAAATCCTGTAATATTCAAAATAATAAAATTAAAACTAATATGAATAATTATTTTAAAGAACCTGTTTTTAAAGATGTTATTGATATTTATGATAGAAAATTTTCAGAAAGACAATTTTATACAATACCTGCTACCAGTATTCCAAATGATCAAGAAGGTTTTTCTAAATGGTTATATGGAAGAGGAAAAACTTGTAAAGAAAATAATGGTGAGAGATGTTATTATAATATAATATAAAGTATAAATAGAATATATATATGGATAAAACAACCTATTTTGATTATCAAAATAATCTATGTTCAGATAGTTGTTGGATGGATTTTAAAAATCATGGGAATGATAAAATTTTAAATTATTCTACTTATGAACAATCTTCTCAATTATTACCATGTGAAGCTCCTAAAGTTAGAGTTCCTGATTTTATGTTAGATCATCCTAATTTAAGAGGAAGAGCTGGATATGGATTAGCTGAATCTTGTTTAGTTGATACCTATAGTGATTTATTAATGAATAATGAAAAAATGACTAGAGATAGATGTAGAATTCAATTAAATACAAGAGTATTTACTGGTGTTCCTCAATTAAAAGGTTGTGAATTAAATCCAAGTAAGGAATTAGAATTATTAACTGGTGATGATACTACATATACCATAAGTGGTTGTAAAAAAAGATTAATGGAATTACAATTAAAACATCCAATTCCATTAGTTGATTGTATGAAAGATATTCAAAATCCAAATAATATAGTTCCTGTTTGGACAAATGGAGGTGAAGATACTCGTTCGTATATAAATAGAATGAATTTTAATAAAAATTATTATAAATAATTTAATATTTATGTATAATAGAATAATGAGTTTTAATAGAACTAAATATGATAATTGTTCTTATACTACTGATTTAAAAAGTAATGTAGATACTCTTGGGCATATTTTATCAAGTTATAGATATGAACATAAAGATAAATGTATGCATCAATTAGGTTTTGTTGGTGGAACTGCTGTTTCACATATTCAAGGAAATTTAGTTGATTTAGACAGTGAATTACGAGGACAAACTAGAATTTTAACAAGATGTCCAACTAATAAATATATTCCATCAGATGATAATGTAATTAAAAATGATAAAACTGAACCTATAAATACTCAAATGAAACATTTACCAACTTGTCAATCTATTATGTATCGTTCAATTCCATTACCTCCTCCTGTTAAAATGAATTATTGTTAAGTTTTTTTTATTTTTATTCTTATAGAAGAATGTATAGTCCTAATGATACTCGAATGAGTTATGATAAAGGTTCTTATCAAGAAGAATTAGAAAGGTCTATATATCCAGGTGTCTATAAATTAATTACTCCTCATAATGATTGTAATGAATGTAATCAATATATTCCTAATGATCCACATTTAAGATTTCAAAATTATGGTCATCATACTTGTAGTATGAAAACAGCTGTTGATGATTCCAGTGAATTATATGGTTTAAATTACAAAAATTCTAAATGTAATAAAGATGCATATGCACCAAATAGTTATATTTCAACAGGTTGTAAACCAAAAACAACTGATAATATTCGTACTTGTAGCACTCCAACTGAATCATGTCGTTTATCAAATCCACCATGCACATTAAAAGAAACAGGAATTAATAGATTTGATCCATTATGTTGGAATCCTCAAAATAAAGCTCTTGAAAGTTTTGATAGAGTTGGTATTAATTATAGAATGGTTGCAAAAGATAATCATACTCCTTGTATTGAAAGACCTGATTCACAAGAAAAATTTATTCCAAATTCTCAAATGGATTATACTAATGATTTAAATAAATGGTCTTCTATACATCAAGAAAATACAAAATATTCACCCGGTTATCCTTATACTAATGCAAATCTTAATTTAAATTGCAATAGAAATCTTGCAAGTTGTAATTAAAATAATTATTTCAGTAATAATTGGAATTATAAATAATCCTAATGTAATTATAATATAAGTCATTTATTTTTTTATTAAAAATAAAAATCATTTTTTATTTTAATTATTTTATTATTTATAGAAAAATGGAAGATTTAAAATATGAAGATGAAGAATTAGATGAAATTGATTATTTCGAAATTCTTACATATGATGAAATTATTAAAACAAATCCAACATTTGTAGCTTTTAATAATGAACAAATTGAATATTATTTATCTAATTTTTTCAAATCACCTAATAAATGTAAGGCTTTTCTTAAATTATTCAATGATATTATTGATAGACAACAAAATCCTTTAAATACCAAAAATTATATAGTAGTTATTGATGCCGAAAGAGGAAATTTTACTGAAAGTGATAGTTTAGAAGGTTTTAATTTAAATAATTTTATAAATAAAATTAAAGACACTTCTAAAGAAGAAATAAAATTTTCTTATAAAAATAAAAATAAAATTTGGTTTCCATTAGTTTATAATGATGATACTACTAAAATAAAATTTACAGCAAAAAATAAAACAATTGTTCAATTATCACCTAATAATTATTATATTATTTATAAAGATGATGAACGAGATATTCCTGTTATTAGTATTTATTTTTATGAACCCACTGTTGATGATGATAGTTATTTAAATGAAAAAATTGCAAGTTATTTAATCAAATCCGTTTATAGATATAAAGGTGAAAATTTATTAGGTGAAAATTATGATAGTTTTGATGATTTAATGAAAGATTATAAAGTTCCATTACCTTTAAATAAAATTGATGAAGATGAATATGATTATTCTAGTTTATCAAATTTATTTAAAAAATTTAATTATGATTTAGATTTTATAAATTTAAATAATTTTGAATTATTACGAACTTATTTAACTAAATTAAATAATAATGAAAAAATAGTTGATGTTACTTATTCTTCTCATAAAATAAAAGAAAGAAATCTTAAAAATTCTAGATTTTTATTTTATGAAATTCTTAAAAAAACTAATGATTTAATTGATATAACTTTTAAATTTGCTAAAAAATTTCAAAATGATTTAGATACAATTCAAACTGAAAAGAATTTTATTGAACAATTACCCATTCATAAAGATTTAAATTTATTAATTAATAATATTAATAATGAAAATTTTGATGAAATTATTAAAAATTTGCGAGATATTCGAAAAAACATTTCAATTGATAATTCTATTTCAGTTTTTCAAAAATATTTAAATTTAAAACCTGAAGAAATTGATTTACATTTTAATAAAATTGAAAAAAAATTTAATTTATTAATTAATGCTTATAAAGATATTTATAAAATTGATTTTACTTTTGAACATGATGAAAAAGAAATTATTAAAGGTAATGATTTATCTAATTATGAAGGTCTTCCTGAACAAATTAGTTTATTTACCAATGATATTATAATTGATACTGATGATCAGGTAATTGAAGAAACTGAATTATTAAATGATTTAGATAAATATTATAACAATTATTATTATAAACTCGAAAAAGGTTTTCACGAATCTTTAAAAGATATTTTACCATTTATTGTTAAAATTAAAGAATATAGTAAACTTCCAATTAATCTTGATATTATAATTAATCATCTTTTTAATATTCATCGCGCAATTCCTGAAAAATATATATTAGTTCGTGAAAAATATAAAGATATTTATAATGAAGAACATTGTAAAGAACAAGCCCTAAAACCATATAAATTAGTATTTAATAATGAAAATGAAGATAAATTATTAAAAGATGCCAATATGGAATATGTTGAAATTATTACTAATATGTTATATGATGTTATTTGTAAATGGTCTATCGAATTACAAAAAGAATTAATTGATGAAACTTTATTATATAATAATGAAATTTATTATATTCCTTGTTATGATTTATGGAATGATATTGGATGTCCATATGATATTAAAGCAAAAGATGGTATTTTTTATTATTTACTTTGTATATTTAGTAATGTATTTAAAGAAATTTTTAGTGATGAATACAATTATAATTATTTACCTTTAGATAAAAATTATAAAAATAAAATTTTTGAAAGATTAATTAATAATTATTCCAATGAACTCCAACAATTTGAAAAAGTTGATTTAAAGAAAAAGAAAATTAATAAGGGCGTTGAGGCACAAAAAGAATTAGTTAAAATTCTTCAAAATAAAGATTATACTAATGATAAGTTTTTTGAAACTTTTATTCAATCACTTATTTATATGCCTTCAGTTAAATTTGAAAAAATTCATAAATATTTATTAGGTTGTTGTTTAGAAGTAATTGATGAAAATTTTACTGCAGATAACTTTTTTAAAACCAATCGTAAAGATTTAAAACAAGCTAAATCTAAATTTTCATCTCAACGTGTTTTAAATGAAAAGAGATATAATCGTTTCTATTTATCCAAAGAAGAAATAATTGAAAAAACCAAAAAATTTAAGGCTATTAAATTTGAAAATTTAGTTTATCCTATTTATGAAAAATCTTTGGAAAAATGGTTCGATGAAGAATTAGATGAAACTACTATTTTAACTAAATTTAATATTACTGATATTAAAAATAAATTATTATATTCTTATAATATTCATATTAATGAATATTTGAAAATTTTTGGAAAAAAATCAGATTATATTAAAAAATATGATTTTAGTAATTATAAACAAATTTTATTACATATTTCTAAAATTTTATTTTTACATCTTAATAATGATGCTTTAAATTTTATTAAAAAAATTAATAAAACCATTTTAGTTTTAGATAAATTAAATTCTATTATTAATGATGATAATGAAACATCTGTAAAACAAATAAGAATTATTATTGTAATTCGTGCAATATGTCTTCCTGCTATTCCCGAAATAAAATCTATTACTAATTTACAACCTTCTATTAATATATCAACAGAACTTTATAGAAAAATATTTGTTGATATTAAAACTAATATTTTTAAATTAATTGAATTTTGTAAAATTCCAACTATTCAAGAACAAAGAGATTATATTGATAAAATGCGTGAAGAAAATAAAGAAAATATTTTAACTAAATTAAATAAACAAACAAAAGAAGAAAGAGAAATATATAATGAATTTAAAAAAATTGGTATAAAAATAGCTGAAGAAGAAGAAATTACTGTTGAAGTTAATAAAGAAATTCCTGATAATATTAAAGATATTGAAGGTGAAAATGAGTTTAATTTAGGTGTTGAAGATAATGAAAATGATTATTTTGAAAAAGATGAATATGGATTTATATACACATAATAAAATTTAGTTATTTTTTTTGTTATTTATCTATAATAGATATGGAATTTATATTAAACGAAACTCCTTCTATGAATAATATTTATAGTTCGGATTATTATAACACTACTAAAAAATATGAACAACAGTTAGCTAATAATGCTTATGAAAAAGCAAAATATCCTTTTAAAACTGGTGTAGTTCCTAAACCATCATCTGCTGATATGTTTATGCCTGTAAATGAATATGAAAAAGTTGATAAAAGATATATTAATAGTTTATCTGGTGATAAAATTAAGATTGAAGATTTTAATCATGGAAATATGCAACATTTTTTAAGAAAAGGAGTTACACAACCTATGGATTTAGATAATAATGGAAATTTCAGTGAAAAATTTGGTTATAATGATTATAAATTGAAAAAAAGTGAAGTTGAAAATTTTTTTCAACCTACTAGTGATAATTCTTTAATAAGAGGTATGAATGATAATAGTGATTTTTTAAGAGATAGAACTGTTATTGGTGATGTTCAAAATAATTATAATCCTATTCAAAGTATCAGAGTTGCTCCGGGTCTTAATAAAGGATATAATTCAGATGGTTCTGGTGGTTTTCATCAAGCTGATAGTTTAGTTTATGCAAAACAAAAAGGAAGAGATGAATTAAGACCCAGAACCGATCAACGATGTTCTATTTTTGAAATTCCTTTTCAAGCTCCAATTAAAAATCCAATTGAGAGTAGAGGTGTAGTAACTCCTTTAACAAAAAATAAACCTGAAACTGTTTATAAAGTTACTGAAGATAATTGGTTTAAAGGTCAATCTTATTTAAAGAAAGATAGTTCTAGACCTGAAGAAAATTTAAAAGATACCTCAAGAATTGGAACTCATATTGATTATATTGGTCCTGCTAAAAATCAATTAGAACAAATAAATGTTAATGAAGATTATGGAAAAAAATCTATTTTAGTTTATAATACAGAAAAACATGAATTAGCTAAAAAAGAAACACCTGTTGCAAATTTTACATCAATAATTAAAGCTATTACTGCTCCTATAACAGATGCTATTAAAATTACCATGAAAGAATATTTTGTTGATTCTGCACGTTATTATGGTAATGCAACACCTCAAGTTCCTGAAAAACAAACAACATATGACCCTCAAAATCATATTATGAAAACTACTGTTAAGGAAACTACTGTTCATGATAGTGAAAATTTAAATTTAACTGGAGATAAAGAAACTTATTCTGCATTATATGATGATGCTAAAACAACTGTTAAAGAAACTACTATTCACGATAGTGAAAATTTAAATTTAACTGGAGATAAAGAAACTTATTCTGGTTTATATGATGATGCTAAAACAACTGTTAAAGAAACTACTATTCATGATGATTATACAGGTAATGTTAAAGTTCGCGAAATTTCATATTTAGAAAATGGAGATAAAACTAGAACAACTTTAAGACAAACATTGCCTGTTCAAGATAATACTAGAAATATTAATAATGTTAGATATAAAAGCACTTATGTTTATGATCCATCTATAGTTGCTAAAACTACTCTTAAAGAAACTGTTGTTGGTGCTGGAAGTTCTCAATTTGGTTTCATTAGTGGTATTTTAAATAGTATTATTGGTGGTTATGTAATTAAAGAAGAAAATGCTAAAAATACTCAACGTCAATATTCACATATGGAATATAATGGAGGACTTAAAAGTGCAGTTACTTTTGTTCCTACTGATAGAGATGCAGAAATGAATGCAGAATTTGATGACACTCGTGAAAGAATTTTAATAAAAGCTGGACATACACCAAATGGTGCTGGTAAATTTATATCATTGGATAAATCTAATATCAATATGGGAGTTAAACGACAAGTAGATATTCAAGAAGAAGCTGAACCAACTAGAAATGTTGGCAGAATTTATCAAACAGGTCCAATGCAAATTACAGCAGATAGTATGACATCTGCAATACAAAAAGAAAATGCATATGAAGACAGATTAGATAGTTCAATTTTATCATCAATTGCTAATAATAAAGATGTTATTAAAATTAATCCGATTAGATGTCAATAATTAAAGAATTATTATTAGTATCAAAATAATAATATAAATAAATACAAATATAGATGGATTTAATTTAATCATATTTATAATATTAATATAATCAATAAAATAATCACTTCCTTCATCAATTATTCTTTCTCTTAATTCATTATGATTATTGGAAATCCATTTACAAACTTTTCTTTTTATATAATAAGGTCTTCTTAATATTAATTGCTTATTTTTATGTAAATTTAATGGTGTTTTTGCTAGAAGATAAACTGCTATTGATGCTGTTGCAGGTTCTAACATTTGTGGTATAATATACATATTTATATATATATAAACAAATAATTATTTATATTCAAATAATTATATGAGAATTTTTAATAAATATCTTATTGGTTCTGGTTTATTAAATCTAATACATAAATTATATGAAACTCATAATATTCAAATAGAAAGAATTGATTATAGAAATAATAAAGATGTCTTTAAATCAAATTTATTACCAACCGAAAAATTAACAATATTAACATTATCATTTATTTCAGGTTTTTATACAATTCCAATAAATATAATTCAACAATTAAATGTAATGTCTATTAAATATAATAATGATATACCTGAAAAATATGGTTATAATTCTGAAAAGAAAAAAATTAGTGATTTTTTCAAATAATATAAAGATAATAGTTATTTATTTTTATAATGGATTATTTTAAACCTAATAATATTTTAATTACAGGTGGATGTGGTTTTAT